>Ga0307514_10001040_pt1 | contig 39940 bp, 36 predicted proteins | sample 16_EM_MG_FD_203088 | JGI IMG/M metagenome (GOLD analysis project Ga0307514, IMG submission 203088) | Populus trichocarpa ectomycorrhiza microbial communities from riparian zone in the Pacific Northwest, United States - 16_EM | ecosystem: Host-associated > Plants > Roots > Unclassified | place...
CTCGATCACGGCCTCGGAGTGTATCTCTGAGTTCACTCGATCGTCATTTTCAGGCGCACCTCGAATTGCTCTCAAGCACCGCCTGCAGCCAGTCCAGATATACCGTGTGTAGATGGGTAGCTATATATAGATACATAGATACATAGATGAGATTACAAACTGAATACATGAGTTTTAAAAATCGTTGAACGATAAGTAGTAGCTATGATTTCCAGGCGCACCTGAAGCGTTTCCAAAGAAGATGTTTTTCCCAGACTGCTCTACTGTGATTCGAGGTGCTCCCAGAGTTGTCACCGGCGCTCCCAGCTGCTCCCAGGCTTGTCGTCGGCGCTCCCAGGCTTGTCGTCGGCGCTCCCTGGCTTGTCGCCGGCGCTCCCAGTTACTCTGAAGGCCGGCAGGAATGCCCTCCTAGAGTCTGATACTCTCCTGAAATTGACGCATCTAAGTTTACACTCCACATCCTCTCAGACACTCCTGGAGGCTTCCAGTGACTAAAATACATTTTGCTGATGAAGTCGACCGCATTGCCAATCGACGTCAGGAATCCTGGACTGGAACCAAGGCAATCCCAAAACCAAGATGTAAGCCCGCATAGGCACAACTAGAACTTCCGAGTCTTGATTCGGTCATTAGTGCTCCAGTTACTGAACCGTGAACGCTGATTTTCGACTGTCTATCGCGTGAGCCATGATGCGGCCATTGAGGCCTAAAGTCATTAGGTATGCTGGTTCGTCTGCTAGACCATGCCGTTTTCGCAGTCTCGGTGCCATAAAAATCCTCCTCGCGCCGTAATCGATGACAGCTCAACTCGTGTAGCATTTCCCCATTTCCATCTCAAATAAACAGTTCGTGAATAACCTGGGAAGTGTCCGGACTGGACATGCCGCATAAGTACTGAAAGGTAATGTGAGCTTTTGGGCTCTCCAACAACACCCTTCACTTCAAAGCGATCCGATGTGGTTGAATGCTGTCCATCGTTACCATCAACGTCTGCATTGCCAACCTCTCCAACCACATTTCCACCTTATCGAACCGCTCCCGTCGGGACAGATGCCGACAGAGGCCTAAGAATATTTTAGCTATTGATTATCGAAGGATTTCTGTCGTTTGATTTGGTGTCCTCTGTCCCCTTTTGGTGCGACTGTCTGGTCCTGCTGTGGTGGGTTACCTCCTCGAGGGAATGTAGGGCAGAAGCTCACCATGATGTTCCGAGATCCACATCGTATGAATTAGCTGGTTGAACATCGGCCTTTGGAGAGTTCCGTTGAGAGCCGTGGTCCTGGCGGTAAGCCTGACGTTTGTCCTCCGCTAGGTAATTTGCCGCGTCTGTTTGATCACGATTGGCCGATTTTGCAGCGGGTGGTATCGGCTGGTTCAGCGATGGATGGCCGATTGCCTCGTTTGCCGCAGTTGGCAGAGGACGCCATAAGCTATTTCTGCCGCTGTTGTTGCTGCTGCTGTAGCTGCTTGTTTTCGATATGTGTAACTTCCTAGGCCGCGGCCTTCTCGAAGGATTCGTCCAAGGTGTCATATCGGCCGCAGGCTAGCGTCATCTGTCCAACTGTCATCTTGAGAGAGTTGCGCCGGCCTGCCCAGGCAATATCGTAGAGGACTTCTTCCTGCTTGTGTAGATACCACCCAGCCTGTCTCCAATTACCTTTCAAAGCATTCGAATAGGCTCTGACCAATTCTTGTGGATGTTGTATATATCCCTGAATCAATGTGATCACCACCACGCGTCATCGGTCCTTATCCCCATAAACCTTGGCCATTTGATGGAACAGGAGGCCGATGGCCAGTAGGCATGGGTCGGATTCCGCAGAAAATTCGCCCGCTCAAACCAAACAGTCTGTCATCACAGCCTGTCTAAGTCTCTGGTTTTAATGATTACTTCAGGCGACCAGAAGAGGGATCATGTATTTGACGTGATCGGGTCAACCGCGTGGAAATCGATGTCCCTGGGAGTTGAAATTCGAGCGTAACCCGTTCAGACCTTGGTTCAGCTTATTTGCACCGCTGCAGAACCTTACGGGGTCAACCATCTTGTAGATATTGGGTCTTGGGCCTACGGTGCTTCATTCTGTGTGTTCGGCAGGTTAGGCAGCCTCTGGATCCCGTTGGGCAGCCTTTCTTTCCAGTCAGGCCGCCATCCTCTCCCGCTCGAGTCTCTGTTCATCATTCCACTGTACGTGATTATCTACCAACATTTCCAGCATCAACTGGATTTCAGTCGCCACATCTTGACGTTCCTCGTCAGTAATTTGGGCACGGAGATCACTACTATCGTTGTCGATCGGGCTATCTTTGCGTCATTGACATCCAAGGTCACTGTAGAGGGCATTGTCATTGACAATCGCAGCCTCCGGCCAGACCGTTCGCATAGTGCATACGACTCGCGATGCCAGTACCTGCAGAGTGTCATCACTCTCTTGGATGTCAGTGATGCGCAATTGAGTTCTCGTAAAATGCTTTGGAGGCATGTTTTTTGACAAAACACGTCATTGTGTGGCGACATGTGGATAGGGGTAAATTCACGAGATCCCGTGAGCAAAATGTATCCAATTGGCTAAGAATAATAATAGCGTAAGGCCATATATCCGTGTACGGGTGCGAATCAGAGTATAGAAGAGGATAGGGTTGCACACGGGGATGTGGTAATATACTACCTCAGCCAGGTGTAAATCAGTCCGGAAGCCATACGCAAACCTCCTTGACAATCCGGTAGCCCTCACCGGTGCTCCTAATAATTCCAGATGGTCCCAGGCCCCCTGGATCTTAGCAAAGTGCCCTCAGACTCTGCCAGAGCATGCTCAGGCGCTTCTGAAAGCACCTGCAGTTATGGAGGTGCATTCAGGATGCTACGAGATTTGGCTTATAGGATGGTCAAATTGTGGAGCAGCTGGGACCTCAGCGCAGGTCTGTGGGAGACTAATTGCCATATTTTCACAGCAGTGGTTCTTAGGGTTCCATAACCACAAGCCATTTCGTGTATCAAATTCGTCTTTGTTACAGTCACAACATTCGCTACATCATAAAGTGGAATGTATTATCTATCTAAGTCTCTCTACATATATACATATGGCCAATCTGGCGGCAGATGGTACTGGAGTGTAATCGCAGGAGCAGCTGCAGAGGCTGATTGAGAGAACTTAGAGATGCACCTGGAGGCCGTGATCGTGTGAACTGGGATAATTACTTGGAGGTCGCGATCAAGTGAGTTTGGAGATGCACTTGGAGGCTGAAATCGACTTGAACTCAGAGATGCACTTGGAGGCTGTGATTGAGCGGGTTTGGAGATGCATTTGGAAGCGAAGATCGAATAACTCAGAGATGCACTTGGAGGACGTGATCGAGCGGGATTGACGATGCATTCGGAGGCCGAGATCGAGTAACTCAGAGATGCACTTAGAGGCCGTGATGGAGCAGGTTTGGAGATGCATTTGGAGGCCGAGATCGAAAAACTCAAGAGACGCAATTGGATACCGAGATCAAATTGAACTCGGATATGCACTTGCAGGACGTGATCGAGCGAGTTTGGAGATGCATTTGGAGGCCGAGATCGTGTAACTTAGAGATGCACTTGGAGGACGTGATCGAGCGAGGTGGGAGATGCACTTGGAGCCCGTGATCGAGTGAGGTTAGAGATGCACTTGGAGGCCAAGATCGTGTTGAAATCAGAGACGGCCTTGGAGGCTGTTGTCGTGCGGGTTTGGAGCTGCATTTGAAGGCCAAGATCGAGTTACTCAGAGATGCACTAGGAGGCCATGATCAAGCTGTTGTGGAGATGCATTTGGAGGCCGAGATAGAGTAACTCAGAGATGCATTTGTTTGTTTATTTCCTCTCGTTTTATGTGTCATCTTGCTTCACGTTATATAGCAACCGGGGCAGTATTGAATGATAGGTCTCTGTCTTCCGAGGCCGGAGATGAGTCTCGTATGGCCTGCGATGAGCCTCTTCACACCAGAGATGACTGTTGGCCTGAAGAGTCTATACATAGATTCGTAAGCCCACATTCACACTTGTACTAGTCTATATATGGCCTTGTGGCACTCTTAGATGATATAAAATCAAGCTTCTCTACCATCAATATTTCAACAGTAACCTTGCAAAATCCTGTCAGCGAAAAGTATATAGTTACAGAAAAGGCGATAATAGTGTAAGGGCATGTACGCCAGTCTTCGGCCTCAGAGGGATACGGATGGTGCTAGTAGGACTATGGGTGCCACCGTGGATTCATGTGATAGTAGGTTTAGAGGTATAGTAAGAATGTACCTGGAGATATAAGGCTCGTGACGAGCGGACTATATTGAATGGCCATTACCCGGCCCTGGATACACGTAGCACCATTACTAGTCATACGGAGGCGTACACATATCGGTAATGTTTTCTTCTGGTTTAGCTATTGTGATATATATCTGTGGCAGCCCAGGGGTCTGGTTCTTAAGGGGGGGACAATGTGATGGCGGTCATGATTAGTTTCTCGCCAATGGCCTGAGGCGTGTCCAAGGCCGGGTAACGGGCCAAATTATATAGATCACTTCCAATCTTGTGGAGATCGATAGCCATAATCTTGCGTACCAATTACTTTATTATAGTACATTATCCACTAGTTCACTTGGATCTTCTCATATACTCTCATACGCGGCCATACATGGATATTCTTCCTTACAAAATTAGTGTTTCTTCAATGTACGCGGCCCATGTTCTGATGGATGACGAAGAACCTTTTGATGAACTATACATTCGAGTCCAAGGCGGCTAGTCTCCTCAATCTGTGAGTCTAAATAGACTGGCCTCCAATGCGTTCGTCAACAATGATCTGAAGCTATAGATCGCTTCGAGTCTACATTCATTGAAGCCCAACAAGCATCCAAGATGATTTGCAATGTGCAGTCGCTCAAATTGTGAATACAGAGACGGTCATTTTTGCATGAGATGATCACCCCAAGCAATCAGGTGTTCAAAGATGTGGACTTCGACATGGAAATTGGAATTGGGACAATAGGAAACCAGGGTCGAAAGAGTGCCGAGAGGAATGATACAGTAAAGAAGACTGCGGGTTGTTAAATATTGACTCTACAACTACAAGGAATCAAATCAGGTCAGGAAGTCATTGCATGCATATTTGTGAAGGTGAATACAAGGACAGAATGTAACAACTGACTGTGTAAAACTCCATTTAGGAACAGCACAATGTAGATCATTGTTGTGTAGCGTTCTGAGCCTCCAAAAAACAGTTGACACACTGTGCATACTCAATTGTAGCAGGCTGGCACCATCTCATCACTACCAATATTGCAAATCAAGGCTGCCAATGGGTTCATTAATGTTTATCAGCGTTCAATTCCGGGTCGATTAACAAAGATGCAAGTGCAAATATGGTTGACTCTACGTTCATGCTCCATTGTCAATGTGGTTGGGACCTGGTTATAATGGAGGGGTGTGTATTTTTGTGAAGAAAAGCAGTCAATAGTACAATTCAGAATCATTGTGGTGCCATAGCCTTAAGAGAGTCAAAGATGCATGGACTGAAATGGTTGACGCTCCATTCTCGCACTGTGGGAGTGCATATTGACCGTGTTGTCGATAGCATTTTGTTCTAGCAAACCGTCTCACAATTCCATTATAAGTCAATGTTGCCACACAGCCTATGCATTGTCCAAGATGCACAGCAAAATGTGATCGACTCATGATGGATGCACAAGTTTACGTGCTAGTAGCCATGTCGACACAACCGTTATGGCCTCAAAAAGCATCCAATACTCCGCTTTTTGCTTCATGTCGCAGCAAAGCATTTGGATTATCCAGGATTCATGGTCTAAAGTCTATGACTGTACGTGAACACTGATATTTAGTATACACTACCGAGAATGGTCAGCCAATTCTTGCATTGGAAGTCAGCCGATTGTGCGATTTTTGAATCACTTTGCCTCATTGCCTCGGCATTTTCCCAGATGCCTGGCCGAATCTCATTTAAGCTTGGTTAACGGTCATTTTTAGGACATAGTAGTAATGTTGTAATCACAATGTTGGGCAAGGAATGATGTCTATAGTCCTCGTATAAGTAATTCTAACCGTGCAGTCGGTCGTACTAAGATGAGTGAATCCGACCAGGCAGCCGGTAAAATCTGTCATGATGGAACGCAAAATATTGTTAACGCAATGTTGACTCGCATTTTTCAGATGTGGCCGAGAGTGGGTTGTTTGCAATGTTCACAATGACGCTGACCTATTCATGCACATTGAAACCATAAGACATTACCGCAAATTGGTTTCCTACTGTGCAAGACTTAAAATCGTTTCCAATCTGTTGATGCTGACATTTGTTACTTCGAAACAGATGTTGAACACTCAATCATTGTTTGCAACAACTCATATACACATTGCTGACATCCAGTATTGATTTGCTACGTATTATCACTTGTATCCAGGAGTTTTTTTACTTCTCAATTGCTGATCCACTGCTATCCACGATTACAGAATGAGAAACATCCCGGCCCTATTTCAGACCCCTGCTTCCTGCCGGCCTTTTATGGCATGTAGATCATTTCACAAGATTTTGGTAAATATAGCTCGACTTCCTGATTAGTCTTGGCATAGCTCCTTCTCCTCAATTTTGATTATGTACTGTAAGCAAAGTCAAATATCTCAACCACATGCACCACGCCTGTGTGCAGAGCACCGCAGTGGGATACATGGCTGTTTGCCCCAAGACGGTGGTAATCCATATCCATTAGTGATGAGCAATGACCTCTTGTTCTATCGCACCTATAACATCACTCATATATATTTTGGTAGTCAATTTTGTCCCAGATATAGCTTTTCCTTTGGCACTTAACAGGAACTTGCAAAATGAAAACAATCTTGTTGGCCATGTTGTGGTTGGATGTGTAACCTTGAACTTTCACATCGTGTGTTCCACCCTTGCTCATGCCGAGACAAATACACCCATGATACAATTTGGTCACAGAATTGATGGCAAAGCTGACACGTATCCAAATTGCTACACAAATCGCATTTCACCATGATGAGATCTCAGAGAGGGTGCTGTACATAGGGATTCATCTGCAGGGAATGGAGCTGTCACCATCTCTTCCTTCCAATCCAAAGTCTAGATGGTAATTATCCGAAGGCTATATGTATAGGTAAACACTGGCAGTTTCCCAGTGGTTGGCTTGCTGCAACCTCAATGAATCACTTTCTGTATTTCATTTAGTACCAGGTATGCTGAAGTTCCACTCCACCTACACTAAACCCAGTCAAATATGACTTCCACTTGGGTGAGATGTCCCTTGCGGCATATGCAATATTCTGGTAACAATGTCAAAAGTCTCCATGAGCTCTCTAGAAGTTGTTGGTTGAGGCCCTGCATGGTCATTATCAGTTTGCGGTTGAATCACTGCTAGAACTCTCAATTCGGGTGGGTCATGGTTCCAATTGTATTCACGGATGTAGATTGCTGCAGCCGCACCTCCCAGTTGTATCAATTGTTAGAGCTTTATTTGCTTCTGTGTAATTCACTCCATGCGCAGTTGTACCATTTTGGTCAGTTTGCCCCTCACCCAGCCAGGTTAGTCATCCTTGCTCAACTTGCCGTGTTGAGTTTCTTCATTATGCTCATCTTCCCCTACCACCCCATATTCGAAACTATGACTATCCTAGAGACTGCTGCAGATTGCAACCAGTATCTCCTCCCAAGACATTTTGCGTTCCCTGGACCACCATACCGCGACATCAGCAAGGGGCATATCATTCTGCACTTGCTGAACCGCTGCCTCTGCGTCTTCAACCTGCTTCCTTTCCCAAGTGGTATCACTCGCATTACAATCCACAACGCATTTAGCTATCGGTGCAATGCCTAAGAACTGTGTGGCTCTGTGTCTCTCCGTCGGCAGAGTCGTGTTAAATCACAAAATGAGACATGTCTGATCGGCTCTGACTGACTGTTCGTGCAAGCCACTCTTCTCAAGATTCATTTGAGGACCTGGTGGAGTGGACCGCGGCGTAGATTTGCCACATCAGGCCGCTGAAAGTGGCAAAATGTTCTCTGTTGGAGTATTCACCATTGTACTTTGCAATCACTTGGTTTTGGGGCGAGATGTTGGATGTGGCAATGTCTGTACAAGATCGAAGTTAGCTGCGTCTTTTATGTCAAGGGTGGTGCATTGACTAATCAAGAACAAAGCAAAACCTCCATTCCGAATGTCAACAAAATGGGAATATGTTGGCTAACCATATATCATAACTTTCAAGTTATCATTGGTACCATCTATTATACCGGGGATAAGATGAGGCAAGCATCACCCAACAGTCTTTCCCGTGAATAAGCTCCAAAATAGAGGTCACAATTATGTGATGCCAACAATTCAACATCACGCTCTGTCACTCATAACATACACACTGCATCTGTTCGAGTTATTGCCCAACTCGGTGCTGTGAAATATCACCCCAACTTGCAGCTGTACCCATTTTAGTTCATCATAAATATAACGAATGTGTTGGCTGCTAGTTGTTATGTTCTGACATCAAGCTAACTATATAATTCTTAGGACTTCCCACTTCTTGTCTTTATCATCTTCCTTCCCAAACCCACATGAGGAAGGCATGGATACAGACCCACCTCAGCCAGGTTCGAATGGATTAAAATCCAGCAGAAACGCATGTGCAGCGTCAAATCCGACTGTTATACTCACATAGCAAAATCGCAGACACCAGTTATTCCACTGTGATGCCATGAATGCAGCCACAAACAATATGACACATGATGCACATTCACAAATCATCAATGAGACTGGATAAAGCATGAATGAGAAGCATCATGCAGTTGAATGTGAGTATACCCATACGGTGGTGAAAGGCCATCCAGTAGCATCAAAATATACAACAGGTTGATGTTAAAAGCTCCATGACCAATTGAATGCTGCTAGTAATGAGAATCCTCCATGATACAGCAACGCATATGTCTACACAGTCTGCGACTTAGAACATGACAATGATGTAAGCTGCTGGAGTTTTGAGGAAAGTTTTTGTGATAAGTGTCATACTGAGTGCACGAAAGAGGCTGTACTTACACTATTGGACACTACAGCAGTGGTTAGGGTTGAGCTAATAGCCGCATCTCATCATTTGAAGCGGCAACTAATGGCTTGTAGGCATTGACCTGTCTGCAATCATGGCAAGAGGAGGAGCACAAGGACAGCTATCACAGTCCGACATGCGACTGGATTTCAATATAGCCAAAATTGTTATTGGTGAGATTTCGTGAGGCCCGATGGATGAAACACTAGATCATATCAAGACATTTTGTGCAGAGTGCTAAGAAGGGAAGATTCCAGGTGATGTGATTTGCGGGCAAAACGGGTGGAGGGTGCACTAGACAGACACCATGGTATGCTCCGTCAAATGATACAACCCATTGTCATTCTTCTGAACATTCCACTACAAAGAATTTGAAGACATGTTGGAGATACAAAGAATTAAGTGTACCTCCGCCAAACCGATTCACACAGCCTACGCAACAGCCTCCACAACCCTTACCTGTAATGCACACACCACAACCAGTAACACTTACAGAGCTCATTTATCCCAAATCATTAATTTCGTGGCCTGATATGTTTCTTGATACACATCTCGTCCTTGTACGCAATCTTTTACTCTCGATACATCTCTGCTGAATAGCCAGAATGATATATATTTTGATCCACAATGCTGACTGAGAGAGAAATAGCCACTGCTTAAGTGCACTATTTGCTGAAGAGTAATGCAGGAAAGATTCATTTTGAATACCCAAGCAGCCTATTGAGACAACCAGGCAGTGGTGACTAGCATAGAGCCCATTGTATGATAATTTGGATGTTTGAATCGTGCTGACTTACTGGACACTGTAACGGATATTTTACGTTATATTGTGATATATTTTTTTAAAGAATAATCTAATGATCAACAAGGAAGTAAATAAAAACACCAGAGAGGATCGCAAATAAACAGGAATGATGGACTACGTCAAATCAACTGATGGCATAGTGTGGATACAATCGTGGCAAAATGCGTGTCAACGGAGCATACACAATTCTTGTTCATGCATCCTGGATAATCTGGCGGGCTACAGATTGGCTATGACCATAAACCAAGTATTGGCTGCCAGTATAGATAAACGAAACAGTAAAACGCTCCTTGCTCCATCATGAAAATCAGGTTCAACAGAGTGTCCACTATTGTTGGTCGTGGATCCTGGATCATCTGGGGATCAACAGGTTGTATATAGTTATAAACAAAGCATTGGCTGCCCAATTAGGCGACAGAGAAAGGGTAACGCTACCTACCACATCACCAAAATATGTGTCAATGGAGCGTCACCCATTATTGGACAGGTATCTTGCATACTCTGTGTGGTGTCAGGTTGCATATAGTCATAAACATTCTATCAGCTGCCTTTAAAGGGAAAGAGCAGGTCAAATGCTCTCTGGCCCATCAAGAAAATGACCGTCAACAGAGCATTAACAATACTTGGTCATGTATCTTTGGTTATCCGGGGACGGCCAGGTGGCACATAGACCTGACCGATGCATTGGGTGCCAATTTAGGCAAAGGAGAAACTCATAGACTCCCTGCAGCATCATGAAACTCAGCATCAACGGAATGTCACCGAGTGTTGGCTATTGGTTATTGTTAATGCCAATGGGATTCTGCCAATAGTGTCTACGTAAATGGATGAGTCTGTTTGGGTACACTAAATGGCTCAGGAAGACTGAGTGGTAATTCTGTAAATGAAATAAGTCGTTACTGTCCCCGATGATGTGGTGGGTGTATTCTTTACCTATCTGACAATAAAGGCTGCCATTAGGTTGGTTATTGATGCTTGTGATCAAGCGCCACTCATATTACCGCAGCTGCCAGACCCACAATCGTTGACTCTCGTTTGACGCTTATTTTCAAAATGTTGTAGGCCAAGTGTATCGATGTGTTTTGAATATTACTGGAACCTATACATCGAAAATCAACTGCCATAAGCGTATATCAACAATTCACAGTTAACTGTAATCGATCTGAATGTGAACATAAATGTGACACAGAAAATGTGGAACCAGAGAATGGAACCAACTGGTTCGACGAAACCCAGCATAATCAGCTGGCTGCTAGGTATCAGTGTTGGTTGGCCCGGCAAGAGTCAGAGGGTTGAGTTTCAAGACGGAGGTGGAACCGCACAAAAATGCTGTTGCGGTCAATATCCGCACCGCTAGCGGGTTATCCAGACCCACTGCGCTCACTAGACATGATTAGTGGCCTCAGTTGACCTTGATCTTATTGGTCAATTTGCCAGAGTCTGATCAATGGCCGACTCGCCTTTATTTGCTTCTCTCCTCCGGTTCTGGGTGGCTTCACAATTATGTACAATTTCAGTCCATTGTCCGCAATCACGTATACCCAGAATGCAGCATTCCCCTGCACTTGGCATCTTGAATTCAATTGTATGCTGTGGGGAGTATAGTCTCAAGTGAGGACTGTATTACCTGGTGGAATGATGCTTTACAAGATCCGCTTTTGCGATGGTCTCTCGACCAATTTCGTATTTCTTTGGTCGTAATCATTGATGATACTCGTTTAACTCACAGCTCGCATCATTACATTGTGAGTAACACCATTTTCATTCTCTCCCCTGGTGATTTCCATCTGATATTCAATAACCCAGCCGCTCCCGTCCCTGATCACCATGCAAAATGTTGTTCTATTTCAGTGATGGTATGCTCAATGGCTGATCTCTATACCTCTTGTATCGATGGGTGGCTCATGCCGCCACCCTACATCCACACTGCATTCAACTCCAGTTTACAGCGCTGCAATGGTCTACTGCTATGACCTTGCCCAATTGGGTTTGATCACTCTGCTTATTGGCAACCAACGCTCCTGCTGCACTTACAGCCCTGGTGGTAGTCAATGTCTCGGCCTTAGTCATCACAACATCTTTTACATCCCCAGAGGCCTTCTATTCATCCACATCAGCCACGTACTGTTCTTCACTTCCCCCACCTGCTATTGCTCAACCCTGGAGTGTATGACCTAGCACCATTGTGTTTGTCAAGGTTGTCATGTGAATAGCCTCGGTCATAGGTCTCTGGCCCCCGGTTCTGGTCACTGTGCTCTGCCTCACCAGTGTGCTGATTTGACCCATCTTTGTGGACCTGTGGCTGAACGTAATGTGATTTCCTTTGCAATTGGTCCAGTTTTCCAGTGTGTGGCTGCACAGTGATCCATGCTTTGCGTTCAACCCCACTACATGGCACTTGTGGTTGCTTGTATAGTTATCGCCTGAATGGTACCCACACTTGGACATGTTGACTCACGTGTTTCCTTGGTAGCAAAATCCACCGCACATCTCGAACTTTGTCGCTTGGCTCGCATTGTTGAAATGCTCGCCTCAGTACAAATCCCCTCACGCCTTGATGCCGTTCTAGAGTTTTGTTTGTGCCGGCCACCATCCCTTTACTAGAATAACAACTCCAAACGAGGCTATTTCTCTGTTCTGAATCCGCTCATTAATCATGGAGAGGTTGGCCAGGCATCTACCCTGGGTGTGGATTGCTACGCCCTCATTCTCCTGTTGTAATTCCTCTGCCAATGCCTTCAGGCGTTCAGTGTCTGTTCCCATGTAACACACGATGGGGACTGCATGTATCTTTAGTCTTGACTTGGCCTGCCTTGCTTCCACATCGATGGCTCCTAGCGGAGCAGCCCACACCGATGTGAAGACGATTTCACAAATCCGGATAGCCAGCTCCACCATCGCATTCTGGTGTCTGATTGGCATCATTCAGTGCGTCACATTCTTGCGTGTGTAGATGATCCTAATATGGGACGAGGCCTACTGCTGTACATCCTCCGTAATGAGCATTGATGTAATTTCTTGGAAGATTGTTTGGGGTGTGGCATGCTCTCGTCTATCCTCAAATTATTGAATCTATCTGGCATACTGCACCCTGTCATCGGGGCTGCTGCTGGGTTCGCCGTGATCTATTGGTTTTATGGTGCGCCAGTCTCCAGTGGTCAGGTAGATGTCGGCGCTGATCTCGTCGCCACTTGCGACGCCAATATCATTCTCTGCATCAGGATACAAAATGGTCCCGGTACTGGTGCTTGTTTCAGCATTGGGATCGGGATTGCTTTGCGTGTTTCTTTCCGTTTCGGCATAGGCATTTAGTCGTACCGTCTTCCATTCTGGGTTGGGTGGTGCTCCTCCAGCTTCTTAGTAGTAGGAAGAACAATTCCACATTTTTCCAACAGTTGTGGGTGATGGTTCGAACCGGAACCTCACCATGGCACCTGGTCATATTACCTTTTAACCCAGCCATTTGCAATTGGGCCAGTTTGACTACCAAACCCCTGGCATTCCAACTTCACAATTAATACTGCAATTATGTATGTGCGTTTTGATCGTAGTTCTACATAATCGATATATAGATTTTTTAGTTTGATTCGCTCTTTCACTTACCAATTCGAGATTATCAATCCGACAAATATTGGTTGAGTCACAATGGTCAACCCATGAAAGTAGCTTAATATCTGCCGTTATGTCACATCCACTCAGAGAATAACAGTGGGATTGCACATTGGATTGCACAAGGCGAAACAGCTGCTAAATCTGAAAAATCTATCTATTTACCAAGTCATAATATGTTCAGAACTGAAATACTTCATTGGAGCACACGCTGTAGGAACCTTATTGTTGGAACCGCGGTCAGGTTCCAACCCGGTGTAAACCCCACGCTTCTGTGCCTGGTCGGGGTAAGAATCCCGCCATGACAGAGCGGGTCAGGTTCTTTGGCAGTTACTAACTTGGTCTGGGTCCTCAGATCCGGGTCCATCCGCGACCGAAGCCGGGTAACCCGGAACCGTCGCTCACCCTAGTAAATACTTACACGTGTAACAAACTTCAACATCGTCATCAGTGACAAAATGGATACAGTGTTGTGTGTGACAGGCGATATGCATATGCGAGACTGTAGTTTCCCGGATGCTAATCACACATGGCTACATTCTGCTCCTGCAGTTTCTTGTGGCCCTGCGATCTTCTGCTGTCACTGACATGGATTTCAATCTGCTCTCCGAAGGTTGTCAGCGGAGTAGCAGGTGTAGACTAATTCATTGTCAGCTTCATGACTGCCGTTACTGTCAGTATAGCTGTTCGGTGCCTAATATCGTAATAATGATGGAAGGCCAAAAATTGTTCACACTCAACTTCAGGATGTAGCACAAAGTGCGTCTCTGCATGTTTTGATTAGAAATGCCGCCAATTAAGCAAACAAGGTAATATATTGAACATGACAGTAGGATATATGAATGCGACCATAAGTAGAAAAACTCGAACATAAGCTCCGGAGATTGGAACAGACAGGTCAAGGCAAACCCCTGAAAAGCCGCGGGTTGCCAGGTAGGGGTAGGGATTTGCACCGCAAAGATGCAAAGGGTGGGGGTTTTGGCCTGGTCTGGAACCGAACATAACCGTTTTTGCCGTCTGAACCCAGACTGTGGGCGGGTTACTCACACTTGTTGCTACCACTTCATCTCCGTACGACTGTTGCAATATTCATCACGATAGGATTCATCAAATTCATGCAGATTCTGACAGTCATGGCACGGATATACATGATGCGGATGCGGGCCAACAAGAAAATATCCTGAAGAGTTGCGAAGAATTCTTCCTGGAATTAGAAGCTTACCAGAAGAGTCTGCACAAGAAGTCACATTGACCAAGAAGGAACGACCCAGCATTCAATCAGCCCAAGGATAGGAAGTAGGTAGATAAGAATCACAAAACTCAAACCGAAGGAATTAATGCATTGAAGCTTAAGACCAGGAAGGCAGCTAACACGTGTCAACTTTTCGGTAGGCAGAGTGATCAAAAAGGAGACAATAACACCCTCGATTGTTTCCCGTGGGCAATACTAGGAAACAAACTGCACCTGTTCTCAACGGAAAGAATTACTTGCAGTTAATCTATCTAGGCCTGTGCAGAAGTACCTATACATAACTTCGATGCACCGCCCTAACAGATGGTGTTGCTGAGCACTCAGCCAGGAACCCACCGCATATCACCACATCGTTAGGGCTGCAATATCCCAACATGATCGGTCTCCAGCAAGTCCATCACCGCTCAATTACACTTTACACTGAAATACCATTCAGAGATCTGCAAATGTCGGCAGCTGCCTATGGGGACGGATTTGAGTGGGGTCATCAGGTTTGTTGGTTTATGGTTGTGCGCGTCAGAGCCGCATGGACTTTAGTTCTTGTGTACATGTCAATTAGACTTAGCGAGACAGTCAGTGAGTTGAATGACAATAGAGAGATTCAGGACAATGGACACCGTACAACACTGCCCACTTTCAAGCCACTTGGCTCTCCCAATGCCGTCCATAGTGCATTCAGCTGAACACTCGTCTTGCTGAAGTCACCAAAGAGATTATTCCACATCTGGTACGAGGTCGCTCCACACTAACAGCAGTTGTCGTCTGGTTGGTGGCGGAATTACATTATGTTGTCTTCTTGGAGTTCATGTCAGCAGTGTACTCAGTAGCACATGGTAGGCAGTGACTTCCCGCTTGTCTTTGGGATCCATCTCATTTACCACACTTTGCCAAGGAGCAAGCTGCTGCAGTGCATACTGCATGTGTTAGCCTCACACTTCGACTTCTCAGCTAATTATCACTGGAGATATTATCTAGCCCCATTTCAGTGCGAGGTAAATGGCCGCTGTATTGCTGGGCACTTGCCAACCTCTCAGCCCGAGTGAGAATGAGGCTCTGCATTCAGATTTGCAGATATCTCGGAATTTCGCAAGACCCATTGGATCTCTGTTCTGCTGGCACTGGTGATGCAAAACAGCAATCTTGTGTTGATCCAGGTTGCCAGTTGCTGCCACGGACTTACCTCCAGGTGTGATGTTCTTCGAAATGCAGCCTGGAAGTAATTGATAACCGAAACCATCGTCCTTTCATGTTTCTGCAGGGACTTCCCTTCTTCATCATCAGGTCAAGCATGAGTCGAATTGCAGACTGGTTAGCATTGAAGACCTTCATACCTCGAGTTGCCACCACACTGAAACGAGACCTCCATCAATTTCCCTGGTTGCTCACTGATGTTGCTCCCACAAGGCCATTCACTGCACGTGATACATCTGTCCACCACATCCAAACCCAGGCCCCAACTGGCTATCTGTCACTCATAGCCGGTGATGCATGGTGTGTTTGGATGCAGTCGTGGAGATCTGAAACTAGATTCAGACCGCACACTTTTCACCCAGGGCCTGCCATTTTATGGCTGTGGTTGTCCTACCATGCTCATGTTCAATCTCAACTACACTGCATCTCGGTGGGCCGGAAGCATGATTTTGATATATTTCCTGTACTTTGTTACTGCATGGGTCTGCTCGTCTCGCTGGGTATCACTGTTCTCTTCCGTCTCAATCTGTGGATGCTGGTGTCAACCCTGATTCCCTCATTCGTGCGGCTAGTTGGGTTTATATAGTTTTCGCAACAGGTGCAAATTGCCGTGTCGGTTCCGGGTCCGGTTCCACCCGAAAATGGACCGTGGCAACGGGTCTTACCACACGAAAAACCCGGACCGTTGGAAATGGGCCGGTTTTACCACCAAAACCCGGCATTTCAAGTTCACAATTTTGCCTGCAATTAAGTATTTGAGTTCTGATCGTATCACAACACTATCAATATGTTGATTGTGCAGTTTTAGTCGCTCTTTCACCTCCCGCATTCAGATTTGCCATCCAACAAGTATTCGTTGAGTCGCGATCGAAAACTCGCCAATTTGCTCAAAATCTTCCATGATTTCACAACCACTCAATGAATATCAGTCGGATTGCATGTATGATTGCAGGAGGTGGATGAGCGGCAAATGCTGAACAATTTACGTATTGACCATGTCATGATACGATCAAAACTCAAATAGTTAATTGAACCCAAAGCTGTAGGAACCGTATATTTGGAACCGCGGTCCAGTTCCAACCCGGTCAAATACCCACGGTTCTATGTCCAGTCTGGTTAACAAACCCGGCAAGACAAAGTGCGTCGGGTTTTTGGCCGGGTCTGGAACCACACCAAACCAAACCGCTGGCCATAACCCGGTCCGCTGGTGGGTTACCTGGACCCGTTGCTAACACTAGGGTTGTAGCAGTGTGCCTAGGATGGACCATGCTGGTGGGGTGAGGATATGAGTGAGGTCGTCTCATCTGCAATCCTCTTTCTGATCCCAGCTGACCTTGCGGTGGATTTCTGCGACCGCTTTGACACATTCCTGTAGTACAGCACTTGCTCTTTCTAGAACAAAGCGCAATATCTGTGTAATGATTCAGAGTAGGACTTCTAATGGTGTCGCAATATTCATGCATTGGTTGGGCTACTCATTGAATATCAGCTGGGTATCCAGCCAGACTTCCAGCCAGCGTGTCGCCTGTTGGTTAACAGGTATAGACCCCTCTCGAACAGATATCATTGCAGTTAGTTGCTATGAGTTCTGGATCTTGAGTCCTTGTGTGGCCATGAAAGGTGTGGCTTCTGTTGATATGGAGTCGAACTGTAGCACCAGCCTCTCTGCCAACGGAAGGCAAATGGCTGCGCATCACTCAGGCCATCGGTCGACCACATTTACATCGCCTCCTTTTGTCTCCCAGCCGATATCGACTACACATGACAGGCTTTCAGCTGCAGGTTGCTACAGCCCAACCTCTTGGATCACTGCTGGGTTGTCGAATAAAAAGACGAACAGCGACACAGGAGACCTCTGCGCGACACATGCTAGCGCTGGGTGTCATTCCATGGCATTGCCCTCAAATCGCATCTACAGCACTCACTATGTGAGAATACTCTCCATGCATTGATACAGGTCTCTGATACATTTCATGACAATCAGCAACTTCAATAGCCATACCGATGGCACGCATCGGAAGGCTGCCATAATCAACTGGAGAAGCCTGACCGGTATTTTGCTGTTTGTCTTTCCTATGTTTACTCTTTCGATTGTGATTGCCACTGCCGCGATTGAGGACCGTCTTTGTTTACTCCCGAACTGTCTTTTGATCAGTAGCCCGCATGCTCTGGCTTGCTCTCACAGTATCTCTGTGACAACGTTCTTGAACACATTTTACATGCACCTTAACAGCTATATGGAGTAATTGGCCTACAGCTCAGTGTAGTGATCATTCCACGGCTTACTCATTACCGAGCCTTATGCCCGGATCCATCAAGCTATGTATCCTCCGTTGCGAGTAGTCACCCTTGTTGGCATCAAGATCGTGTCTTTGTCCAACATCCAAAGCAGCAATTTGTCATACAAAACCCGCATTTGTGTCCAAGGTATTGTCTTGACAGATTGAGTATATAACTCTCACATAGCTTCTCGCTCAGTGATGAGTCTTTGTGAGTTACTAGCTACGATTTTCTGTAAAATAAGTCATTGTTGTTTCTGGCCAATGCTTTGTGCATCATCAACTTCTTCTCTGCCGATGATGTGTTTGCTTGATACACATCAATCTGTGTTACAGCCAGGACAGTTCACCATGCCAGCGGGTTCGTGAATCATGCAGCACTGAATACCTCAGCTGTCCTCAGATGTTGCAAGTACTCACTCCACATAATGTTCTAGCACTGGCGAATGGACGCTGGAGCTCTGATTTTGAGCCTGTAGCCTGATCTGCAATTCATCTTGGGCATTTCTCTCATCTGACCCTATCTCTTGTGTCTTGAATCAGTGTTCGAAACGGGCCCGGCCAGCCCGAGGGCTTTCAGGCGGGCTTTGAGGGGGCCGGGCCGGGCCGGTAATCTCAAAGCCCACGAGGCCTCGGGCTTTTTAATTGAAAGCCCGCAGGCCCGTATGGGCTTTCTTCAAAATAGGTGTCAGACGAAGCTATTTTGAGCTGAATGATTATAAGTGGTGGAGGCGAAAGGAGTGGTCGTATTACTATACGGCCTACATAATCTATCTTGGAAGTGGAGCTGGCAGCGTCTTCGTCATTAAGTGCTTCTCTCCCTCTATGGAAACAGAAGCGGGCACGGCGGAACTGTGTCAGCAAAAATACTGATCAGCTCCATGTTGACAGTAGTTGTCTGACGTCACTCGGAGTTTAGCCCGGGATCAGTCGACGTCTCTCAGTGATGTCTCCGGTGGCAGCTCCGAGCTCTTCCGGACCTCAAGCCATCAAGCCATGGCGCAGGCTCCGAGCACTTCCGGGCCGAGCATTTCCGCGCCGAACACTTCCGGTCCTTCCCCCAGGTATGATACTCGGCATCTGGTGATGCCTTCTCATTTTTCTATATAAGTAGATCGCTTTTTCTCTTTTTTAGATCTTTAGACTGTTGACTAGGGATTTGACCCCGTAGCTTCCCTTGTGTTTGGTGCTGGCGGGCTCGGGCATGAGGCCGGTGGCTTACGGCCCCCATTGGCCTCGCCTGCCCCCATGCTGAGGAGGAGGCCTAGCTCCGGCACTGGTAGTCGGCTTCAGACTCGGTTGTGATACTCGGCTTCGCCGAGTATGGTCTTTTCTCTGTATATAAGTCTAGTGTTTTCCTTCTCTTGTATCGATAGACAATTGAGCTTCTTCATTCTTCCTCTTTTGCTGGTCCGCAACATAGACTGTGTACAATAGACAATCACTTCACACTACTCTCAACACTCCACCTGTTTCAAGACTCACCAGCTGAAGATGAGATTCCAGATCTCATTGCCTTCTGGCAGGCTCGCCTGAACACACCTCGTTGTTCCCAGATCGCTAGGATGGCAATCTCCATTCATTCTATACCTGCCATATCCGCCGAGGTTGAAAGGGTGTTCAGTTCGAAGCTGCTTATCTCAGATTGCCGAAATCGCCTAGGGTATGATGTGATTTGTGCAGTTGAATGTATGAAGTCTTGGGAAAAAGCGGGCGTTGTGGAGTCAAATGAGGTCAGGAAGTTGGAGGAGATGCTTCGGGCATTGGAAAGACGGCCGGAGATGTTGTAAAACAAGACTAGGAGGTCAGGATCGAGAGGTGTACTTACTTTCATGGTTCCCACGACCCCATTGCTGATTACTTCGGAACCAGGGCCTTACCTGTCAATCCTTTCGGTCAAAGTATTCTCCTTTAGTGTGTGTTTGACGTCTCCAATTTATAGCATAGCCAGTAATGATACCATGGCTCTATGACATTTTAAATGTGTGGGTGCCAGCCGCGGACATGAATCGCGACCGATCACTCGGCCCGCTCGGGCTTGCAGGCCGGCCAGGCTTCTCTCTTGAAAAGCCCGCGCTAAGGGCGGCCGGCCAGGCTTGATATAAAGCCCGCAGGCCGGGCCTAAAGACGTCAGAGCCGGCCCGGCCCGGCCCGTTTCGAACACTGTCTTGAATGTTAGAGTCCCACCACCTCTTCGATTTGGCACAGCTCCTGATTGTTCTTCCCATGTTAGTGCGAATTCTGCTCTTTGCTACATGACAATTTGCGGCCACATGCTGCACTTTGTCAGTTGTGCACTCTGCATCCAGGTGATCTCTCTTCTTCAGGAGATGAATCGATAGATTTTGAACCGCCCCTACATTCTCCTCCATCACCGCAGGTAATTTCCACCCCACTCCCAATGCATTATCTGCCTCCTCTGGACTGTCTAGTTCCACCTCCCTTTGGATCACGACATGGTCAGATCCAGCTGAGTGGGTATGTGTCAGTATAGGCCATCGAGTGATTGGTTCATTTGCAACTGTCAAGTCGCTAACAGCTTCGCGTTCCTGGCCCCGTGTTGTTCAGTAATCGGTGGACCTCTTATTGTTTTCAATTTGTACTCCATTAGGATCAATTATGGTTTTCTCGAACTCAGTGTTCAGCTGCGCTTGCCATCCTGGTTCCCACCCTATGCTTTCGGAGTTGATCTCTCCTGAGACAACAGTAGCACTCTGACATCAGGAAGATGATAATCGGTCCAGAAGCAACACGCAATCCTGCAAGTCGCTTTGGGTGACCATAGCCGTACTTCTACGCACTTCTCGATGCTCCGTCACCCCCCTGGAACTCAGCAAAGTGGTCTCAGACTCGCCATGAGTATTCTCAGGTGCTTCTGAAACCACCTGCAGTAAGGGAGGTTCATTGAGGATGCTCCGAGATTTGATTCATTGAATAGTCTTATTTTGCAGCACCTGAGAAGACTGCGCAGATCTGTACGGAACTGTGGGTGACGCTGAGGCGGCTGTGCAGCTTGCAAGAAGATTTCGAAATCAGTCGGGACCACTGCACAGCGCTCCGGGCGGCTTCGCGCGATGTTTTCTCAGCAGTGGTTCTTGCACAACCTCATGGCACATTGTCTTATCACATTCGGCTGTTTCAGTCACATGATTCGCTTCATCATAATATTGAATTGACTATTTTATTCTCTGTACATATATGTAAGGTGAATTTGGCCGCAGATGGTACTGGAGCATAATCTGACAAGCACCTGGAAATGCGCATTGAGAGAAGTTAGGTATCCAGCACTTGGTGGCCATTGTGGCAAACCATTTGAGCTAGAAGGCAGACGGCCCACAAATAATACTCTGTCGCACCTCTCGACACATCCCAACGGAATTAATAATACAGTGCCGTTCTTGTTCAAGGAGTAAGATATCGAGTGAGGAGATATGATGGTGCCCTGCGTTCAGGATTCACATAATTATATAACTCCTGAAATCACGGACACAGCGAATAAGACAATCAGTTCGGAATGATTCAGTGTGAATTTGCATGGTATGATATGATTGAGACGGAAATGAAGTGATGTATATCTACTCCGAGGCTTGCCGAATATGTACTCCGCAATACTCTGTCCACCTCCTGTACCCCGGAATCTCCCTACAACCTCAGTCGCGCCATCAACATGTACCTGGATGACATGATTGACCCATTGTTGAGATGCATTTGGAGACTGCAAGATCGAGCGAGGTTGGAGATGCACTTGGCAACTAAGAGGTCATATGAACTCAGAGATGCACTCGCAGGCTGCGATTGCGCAAGTGTGCAGATGATCATGGAGGCCTAGATCCAGGGAACTCAGAGAGGCACTTGAATGCAGTAATTGATGGTGTTGGGGGTTACGGTTAGAGGCCATGACCGATCATGAGTGAACGAGTACTTCATCAGCAAAATGTAAATCGGTCCGGAAGCTACACTCAAACCTCCCAGACACTCCGGTAGACCTCACCGGTGCTCCCAAGTAATTCCAGATGCTCCCAGACCCCCCTGGAGGTAAGCAAATTGCTCTCAGACTCTGCAAGAGCATTCTCAGGTGCTCCTGAAAGCACCTGCAGTTATGGAGGTGCATTCAAGATGCTACGAGATTTGACTTATAGTATAGTCAAATTTTGGAGCGGCTGAGACCTCTGCGCAGCTCGGCGAGAGACTTAGTGCCGTATTCTCACTGCAGTGGTTCTTAGAGTTCCATAACCACAAGGCATTTCGTGTATCAGATTCGTCTTTGTCACAGTCACAAGATTCGCTACATCATAATATGGCATGTATTATCTATCTAAGTTTCTATATATATATATACTGCCAATCTGGCTGCAGACGGTACTGGAGCATAATCGCAGGAGCACCTGGAGACGCTGATTGAGAGAACTTAGAGATGCACTTGGAGGCCGTGATCGAGCGAGTTTGGAGATGCATTTGGAGGCCGAGATCGAGTAACTCAGAGATGCACTTGGAGGCCGAGATCAAGTTGAACTCAGAGATGCACATGTAGGCCGTGATAGAGCGAGTATGGAGATGCACTTGGAGGCCGAGATCAAGTTGTACTCAGATATGCATTTGGAGGCCGAGATCGAGCGAGTTTGGAGATACACTTGGAGGCCGAGATCGTGTAACTCAGAGATGCACTTGGAGGCCGTGATCGAGCGAGTTTGGAGATGCACTTGGAGGCCATGATCGATCGAGATTGGAGGAGTAATTGGAGGTGGTCGATCTGGAGGCGGTAGGTCGGGAGGGAGGTGCGACGGCAGCGGAGACTCTATTCATTGGTTAACTCGTAATCGTGGGAATGTAGAGAGTTGAGTACAATAAGGTCAGCCGAGAGACTGGCTGCGAGCGGGAGACAGTCAATCTTGGGATGATGCAGTACTCAGTGTATGCTGTTCTCGGTGTATGCTGTACTCGGTGTATGCTGTACTCGGTGTTAACTCATGATCATTGCATGGAGAGATAGATAGGGATGACTTAACTTCGTGTTCTTAGGTGATGGTAGAGAAAGAGAGAGATGAGAGGAGATGAGGGAAATCATCATGAGAAACTGGGACTTGAGAGAATTTCGTGTGCGAGTCAATTTATCATTCCTGATACGGCCGGTACTACTCCCGATCCGGCGGGTAAAAACACCGATACGAGGTCTTCTAAGCCCAATCAGGCAAGTCGTACCCTTGACTTCTCATATCCGCTCGTATCCTCCATATCGTTCCCATCTTCATCCCCCATCTCTCTTTCTCTACCATCATCGCAGAACACAAAGTTAAGTCAACCCTCTCTATCTCTCCATGCCATGATCATGACTTAACACTGAGTACAGCATACACCAAGTACAGCATACACCGACTAGTGGACTCGCTCTTCCCTTCGTATGTGCTTTTCTTATTTTCTCATATACAAAACCATTCCCACGCTAGAACCGTCACAAAATCAGACCAGAACGAAAACAGTAAACGACCCGTAAAACAGAGGTGCTGCCTGGGGGGAGCGGAGGCCGCTCCACCTGGACTCTCCCCACTGCGGCGGCACCCCCCAAATGATGTAGAGGGGGTGTTATGGGGAGTGTTCTGGTGAGTGTTGGAAGTGGCGGGCGATTTGGAAGACTTGTTAGGGGTGGTAGTCGATATAGGCTTCGTACACGTTGGATGACCATCTGCGAAGTAGTTGGATCTCGTTATCGGCCAACCCTGCTGCCATGGCCGAAGTTGCTGATTCCCCTCGGAATGAGTGTCCCAAGTACGCTCCCCTGACTCCCAGCTGTCGCAGCAGTTCCGGCAGGTGCTGGACCAAGGATTCTTGTGTGAATGCTTGGCTTCCTGGGCCATACCTCGGGGGGCAGGCGAAGAGAGCTGGGAGTGGGGTCCAGCTTGGACAGATTTCGTAAAGGTGCCGCATGGCCGTGACTGAGTAGGCGGCGTCGATCAATGCTGACACTGTGATCGTGACTCCTTTGCGGAAGGGGTCTGTTTTCAAGCTTGGCACTGTGAGTAATAGCCGGTCCTCCGCGAATTGGATAGATCTTCGGGTGAGGTTCCATTGTGCGAACACTGTGTGGGCATGGATTAGGTCGTTCGCTGCCCAATTTACTTTACCTGACCGCAGGAATCTGGCATGAGCAACGCAGAAGGCGCTGTAGATGATAACAAAGCGGGGGTCGTTTTCGTCTAGCAGTGAGAGGATGCAGATGAGGAGGCAACGTGTGATTGGAAGGTGCTCCTTCTTGTTCAGTTTGCAATGGAATCGGTTGATTCCACTGATGATGCGCTGTTGGTAATGGTTGCCAACTGGCTCGGTGCTCAGCCCAAGGTCGATGTGCGCTGACTTTAGGCCTGTGAGGTAGCTTTTGAGTGTCTTTGTGCGCAGGCCGCATTCGCCGATTTTGCCGGTCCACAGTTCGCCCAGCTGCCCCAACGCTGGGAAGGGCGTAACTCCTCGTACTGTGCACAAGTGGACTAAGTTGTTTCTTGTTGTTGTATATGTGCATCTAGTCTGACAGCTGAGTCCCCACCAGAGATATCGTGCGGCCAGGGGGTGGAGGTTGCAATCCTCGTACCAGGTGTCTGGGGCGTCATTTGAGATTATATCCACAGTAAATTTGGGCAGAGGTTAGCGATTTTTTGTGTGTCCCATCGTGAGAGTGCATCAGCAAGAGTGTTTTCCTGAGTCGGGATCCATATGCAGTGTAGCTCGATATCATAGAGTACTATGGTCATGGCTATTTACCGGAGCTGGCTGATTGCCTGGCCTTTAATGCTTCATTTTGCAAGTGCTGCCACGACTGCCTCGTTGACGCAGTGCAGTTTGATCCTACCGTCAGTGGCCTCGGTTGTCCAGGTGCGCAGTGTGTGTAGTACTGCGTACAGTTTTTTGAAGTTGATGTGTTTGGCTTTATCCCGCTGTGGGACCGTGATACTGAAGAGCTGGGCCGGTGTGTTTATGTTAGACAGGGTTGCTCCTGGTCTGAGAATATAGCCCTCGATCCCTTTCTGTCGTGATGCGTCTGTCCATAGCCGTATGATTTGCAGTAGGTGGTGTAGGAGGCTGATCCCGTTCCATTGTGGGTGGAATGTCTGGCACCAGGAGTGGTCATTCTTGATCTCTGACGAGACCCGAATGTGGTAAGTTTGCAATGTCGCCGTGAGGGCGTCGTAGAGCTGACGTAGGATGGGGCGGCTGGTTGGTAAAACTTTTGAAGCAACTGATAACAAGCCCACGATCGTTTCCAAGCGTTTGTGTGTCACTTAGTGCTGTGCAAGTGTGGAGTTGACCAGTGCCGTTGCTTTTTGGTGCTTGTCGGGCGGCCGGCGTGCTTCAATTCCTTCTGTATCGATTTGTATGCCGAGGAATCTCATGTAGTATCCCTCTTCATTCTTTTCTTCTTTGACTCGGAATCCCAGGTCACTGCAGATCTGACTGAAGTCTCCTTTGCACCTGTTTGGTGTGTCTGATGCTGTGGAGTGCGGGAAGATGGCGAGGAAGTCATCAAGGTAGTGGAGTGAATGTTCCCAACCACGTTGGGTTTGGAGAATCCATTCGAAGTCCGTTGCGAAAAGGTCGAAGATGGCTGCCGATGCGCCGTAGCCAAATGGGAGGAACTGGTCGCCCCAACATGTTCCCATCCAGCCGAATCCTAGTAGCCACCAGGCGTCGGGGTCCACCGGGATGCGGCAAAATGTGTCTGCGAGGTCTCGTTTGATTAAGACAGCTCCGGTCCGGCAGGCCTGTACCACGGCTACTGCGTCGTCGATTCCTGTGTATGTGTGTGTCCCCCACGCTTGGGGTATATAGTCGTTTACTGAATGTCCGCTTGGCGATGATAGGCGGTGGACATTCCTCCAGGTGCCATCTTGCTTCCGTGGCAGTCCAAGTGGCGATGCTACGTATTTCGCTGGCAGGGTTGTCAGTCTGAAGATTTGGCTGGTTGACACGCGTTTTACAATGTCTTTCGTGATTGAAGAGGGGTTGTTGAGAGCCGATGGCAGGTTGTCCACTAGGATCAATTGCGGGTAGCCTTTATAGCCGACAAACGCTCCGTAGTGGATTATGTCTATGAGAATGTTCCTTAGGCCTGGGTATGGGTGGTTCTGTACCCAATGATCGCATCCTGTTTCGAGTAGAGGTCCGCGGTTTCTGCTGTTTGGTTGGCAGGTGTTTGTGAGTGTGAACGGAAACTTGAGTTGAGGGCTCCGGAGCCGCCGGGGCGTCGTCCCTTTGTCTCTTAGGGGCCCTGCCGGTCCCTACGGCTGCCACGGTATGCGCTGGCTTAGTGGCGCACTTTGCTCTTGGCTGCACTGTGTGGCTGGATAGTGTTAGCAACGGTTCCGGGTTACCCGGCTGCGGTCCGGGTTTGGAACCGGACTGGATGGTCCAGTTCGGGTTGTTACCCGGAAAACAGGGGTACCCAGCGGGTTCGGGGACGGGTTGGAACCGGACCGCGGTTACATATTGCGGTTCCTGCAACTTTGCGTCCAATTAAGTATCTGAGTTCTGATCGTATCGTGACATGATCAGTACGTGAATTGTGCAGTTTTAGCCCCTCTTTCACCTCCCGCTGTCAGATTTGCGATTGGGCCAATATTCGTAGAATCGCTGTGAAATAAGGTGAGATTTCGGCTAAAAAGTGCGGGTTTTCGATAGCGACTCAACGACTATTGGTCGGATCGCAAATCTGAGACCGGGAGGGGAAAGAGGGGCTAAAACTACACAATCTACGTACTGATCATGTCACGATACGATCACAACTCAGATACTTAATTGGAGGCAAAATTGTAGATTTGAAATGCCGGGTTTTTGGTGGAAACCCGTTGCAACGGTCCGGTTCCGGGTTGGAACCGGACCCGGAACCGAACCGGGAATTTGGACCCGTTGCTAACACTATGGCTGGATGAGGTCCCGGGGATGTCGCGCAGGCGTGAGTGTAGCGGCAGGTCGGGTAGGTGCAGGTTTCTTTGTTGTAGTTGTTGCATATGTCGTCGCTGGAGCTGCTGCAGTTGGCTGGGCCGTGCGGGGCCCCAGCTGTGTGTAGCCGTTTCGTGGGGCGGATATTCTCAGGGGACATAGGTTTGAAGAGTTGGGCTGTGTCGAGGCCGTGGTCGGCCGTGCTCCAGCCTGATGGTTCGTATACTCCTCGGATTATTCTCTTTTGGTGGAAACCAATGTGAAATTTTCTAACACTGACCCATGTGTGGGTGCGGAGGTGTTTCTAGAGTGTATGTACGTACGTCATGATGGCGAAGGCGAATGGGAGCTTTTACGGAGGCGGTGCGAATATGCACATGATTAGGCCATACACCATGACTGGGCGCATCAGGTGGGATATTCTTTCATATTCTTCGAGGTCAACTTCTATGCAGGTCGTGGAGAGGTTGAGGCTGGCTCCTTCCGTGCCAAAAGAGAAACATTGTGGGCGTTTCTTTTTGTAGGTGAACGAAGCCTCGAGCTTCTGGAGGTTTGTGGCTTGGAACTTGTTTGTGTATATGGACTACACGACTGCTGTGTCCAATGCTGGGAACATCTCTTTGATTGAATAGGGCATGGGGTTATTACCTGGTAGTTCGGCCAGCGCGCCTATTCCCGTGGTTGTTATGTCTTGCGGCCTCGGAGTTGCTGCGCGGCCTGGTCTGCGCTGGGCTTCGAGAGCTGCTGTGAGGGCTCGAAGTACAATGTTGATGTTGACCGCAGGGGTGTTCTGACGGCTCGTGCCTGACTGGGTGCTACAGGCGGTCGCTCTGTCTTGCGCGAGGTGGATTGTGCCATGGGTATTGGGTGTGGTCGCCTGGCTGTCTCCCTCCGTCTACGGGGACGCTGGGGCAGTATTGTGTCCGCCCGTACTGCTGCGGAGCTGGCGACCGGTGTTGCAGCTGCTGCCTTCGTCCGATGCCTGCCTTCCGTTGGTTGACTGACTGTAGGTGAAGTTGGAGTTTGACGACATTGTTTTGCGATTTTGGATCGAGGGGTTGAGTGAGAAGAAGTGCGGGAGAAGTGTTTGTATGAGAGAGTATGAGAAGATGCTGTGGGTTTGTTTTTGGAGCTGGATGCGCTGCTTTGCCTCAACCAGTGCCGCTCCGCTCCTCTTTATATACCTCATTTCGTTCCCTCCTGGCCTCCTGATGTCCCTGCCGACTCTCGGCCTCTGGCGCAAAAACCTCGAGCGCGGGCTGTGGCCCAGGCTTGAGCTCTGGCGGAGCACTGTCTCTAGAGCTTGCTTCTACTCCAGGTTGTGCTCGTGCTTTTCTCCGGCCCAGGCCGGTGCTCATGCTCAAGCTTAAACTTTTTGCTCAAGGTCAAGGTTTCGTCCACCATTTTCCGTCCCTTTCGTCGGCAAAATTGCTCGACTTAGACAGCCGATGGTAGTTACTGCTCACCCTGTCCGACCGATGCCAATTGCTGCTCGTGCCTACCAGCCGTCAGTCAATTCCCACCCGCCAATTCGCTTCCATTAGCCCTCAGTCAAGCTGGACCATGTACAGCATACACCGAGTACAGCATCCTCCCAAAATTGTCTGTCTTCCCTTCGTTCTCACCAAACGAGTTGACCGCTGAATGTAGCTTCAGCTTCCGCCGTGCGTCCCTCCAAGATCGACCGCCACCAGCCAGCTCTCTATGACAGCTCAAAAGTAAAGTCAGATCATCACATTCCCACCGTTGCAAGTTAACTGACTGATGAATAGAATCCCAGCACCCGGCGCGCCTCCTATCGCCCGCCTCCAACTATACTCCTCCAATCTTACTCGATCATGGCATCCAAGTGCCTCTCTAACCTCACTCGATAACAGACTCCACGCGCAGCTCTGAGTTACCCGATTGTGGCCTCCAAACGCATTGCCAAACTAGCTCGATCACGGCCTCCAAATGCATCTCTCAGTTCATCTTGATTTCGGCCTCCAAGTCCATCGCCAAACTCGCTTTATCACGGCCTCCAAGTGCATCTCTGAGTTAAACGATGTCGGCCTCCAAGTGCATCTCCAAACTCGCTCGATAACAGCTTCCAGGTGCATCTCTGAGTTACACTTTCGCGGACTGCAAATGCATTACCAAACTCACTCGATCACTGCCTCCAAATGCATCTCAGAGTTCACCTTGATCTCGGCCTCCAAGTTGATCACGAAACTCGCTCTATCACGGCCTCCAAGTGAATCTCTGAGTTCAACTTGGGTTCTCGGGCGCCAAGTGAATCTCTGAGTACAACTTGATCTAGGGCGTCAAGTGCATCTCTGAGTTCAACTTGATCATGGCCTCCATGTTCGCACGATCATGGCCTCCAAGTGCATCTCCAAACTGGCTTGATTACGGCCTGCAAGTGCATCTCTCAGTTCACTTGATCAAGGCCTCCAAGACCCTCTCCAAACTCCCTTGATCACGGCCTCCATGTGTACATCTGGGTTTACTCAATCGTCATCTTCAGGCGCACCTCGAATTGCTCTCAATTACCGCCTGCAGCCCATCCAGTCATACCGTGTGGTGAAGGGTAGCTATATAGATACATAGATACCTAGATGCATAGATGAGAATACAAACAGAATACATGAGTTTTAAAAATCATTGAACGATAATTAGTAACTATGATTTCCAGGCGCACCAGCAGCGTTCCCAACGAAGTTGATGTTATTCTTAGACTGCTCTACAGTGGTTCGAGGTGCTCCCAGGCTTGTCATTGGCGCTCCTAGTGTTGTCAGAGGTGCTCCCAGGTGCTCCCAGGTGCACCTGAGGGCCACTGCGTTTGTCCAGTCGACACTGGGATTTGACCACCTTGGGATTCTGATCCGACTACTGTCAGACACTCCCAGAGGCTCCCAGTGACATACTTACATTTTGCTGATGTTGATGGCAATTGACATGGAGGCAATTGATCTGCAGGCAATGAATCTGTAAGAAGTCAAGCTGGAGTCAGCGAATCTGAAAAGGGTCGATTGGAAGACATGTGCAATGGAAGCTGTTCCTGCATTCATTGTTTCACTCTTTATTGTGACAATGCAGAGATATCAGTGCAACCAGGTTGTTAAGAGCTGAGAACAGCTGGGGGCTGAAGACCATTAAGAGGAGGACTATGTAGTATGCTGTGAATGCCGTACTCGGTGTATGCTGTGCTTGCTGTATGCTGTATTAGGGGCACACCATACCCGGTGTATACTCAACTCGGTGTACGCTGAACTCGGCAAGCACTGTAATTAGCGTTACCTCTTGTCTCTGGCATCGAGAGATTGAGATGGATGACTCGACATTATATGCCTAGGTGATGGTAGAGTTGGGACAAGAGGGAGAGAGATAGAATGAGATGGGGCAAATCATTATGCGAAAATGTGACAAACAGATTTTCCTCTCCAAGAATTCACCATCGCTTATACAGCAAGTACAAGATCTGCACTCCAGTGGAAGTACACCATATGTTATATTTGCCTCCGACTCAGCCAAGTTGTACCCCAGATTTCTTATATCCGCTCTTATCCTCCTGATCTTTCACATCTTCATCCCCCAGCTGTCTTATTGTCTTCCATAACTCTACCATCATTTCAGATCAACAAGATTAGTCATTCTTCTCAATCTCTCCCAGGCATCATCATTAACTCACACTGATTGAAGTATAAACCAAGTCCATCATGCACAAACTACATCCGATCCGAAGAACAGCTTATACTGAGTCCATCATTCACCAAGTACAGGGTACACTGAGCACAGAATACACTCAGTACATCACCCACCCAGAATTGTTTTCCTTTTCTATATTGTCATGATGACTTGTTGACCCCTGAATGACGCATCAGCTTCTGCCGTGCCTCCCATCACAATCCACCACCATCTGCCGTCTAGCCATCAGTATTCACAGGTAAAGTGCCCTTGTAACAGAAGAACGTTTAAATGTCTACTAACTAATCAATAGAGTCTCAGAACCTGGTACGCTGACCATCATCTGCCACAAAGTACTCATCCTATCTCACTCCATCACAGCCTCCATACAGTATCATTACAGTCGCTTGATTATGGCCTGCACATTTGACCCATCATTGGCTCTAGGTGTACCTCCAGACTGGCTCGATCACGGCCACCAAATGTACCTCTAGACACGCTCGATCACGGCCACCAAGTGTTTCTCTAATGTTGCTTACTGCCCTCCTGTATGTTTGGATAATCAATGGGTCCTGGTTCAAATCCAACCGGCTATGTTCACGATGTCGGAGTGCATCTCTATGTTCACAGAATCAGAGCCTCCATGTGAATCTCCCAATTTGCTACAATACTGTATCCACATTGGTTACCAAACTCACTCGATTTCAGCCTGATGGTTGTCTTAATCACTGTCTCCAAGTGAATATCCAAATTCATTTGATCCCCGCTTGCAATTTTGTACTATCATAGCCTTCAAGTGAATTTCCAAACTCACTGAATCATGAGCTGGAAGTGCATCTCTAAGTTCACTGCCTCAGGGCCTACATGTGGTTCTGCGAATGTGGTGGAAAACTACATCGCAGTAGATCTACACAATTGCTGAATGATTCCCTCGGAGTGGATTTATGAGTTCGCACGCTTGCAATTCTCAGACTCACCTCCAATTACGCACCAGCACCACCCACTGCCAGTCTACATATACTGTGTATTGATGGATTGTGTTATAGATAGATAGATGAGAATAAATACTGAAAACATGAGTTTTAAAAATCATTGAATGATAAGTAATAGGTATGATTGTCTGGTGCACCAGCAATATTCCCAAAGAAGGTGTCGTGTTTCCAATCCTACTTGTCAGTGAGTTGAAGTACTCCTAGCTGCTCCCAGGGTAGATGTGGAAGGTCTGTGACGTGTCATCAGTGGTCAGAAATATGTCACTGCGGCTACCAGATTTGGGGTCAGTCGTTCCAGCATCGTTCCCGGCGCTCCCAGCCATGTCCATACCAATTCAAGATCCTCCTGGCTGAACACGGAGGGTTTGTGGACTTCCGAGCAGTCCTGAACCTTATAACAATTACTGCCATGGTACTTGTGTACTCCCAATCAATGATCCCAATTCCACAGAAAGTTGGTCGTCATTCCTTCCTACGGTCTGCAACTATACTCAGATTGATGCTCCAATGTTAACATTCGACAGTCTCTCAGACACTCCAGGAGGTTTGCTCTGTCTAAAATCCTTTTTGCTGATGGCCAACAGCTACTATGCCAGGGGAAGTTCCATGCAGTGAGAGCAACAGTTTCGGGTTACCCGGCTTCAGTAGGGGTTGGTACCTACCCGAAGACCCTGTTCGGTGTCAGGAACTGCCAATCAAATCTTCCCAGGTGCCAACTGCCAGGTTGTTACCCGCACTTGACATGAACCTGCGTTTTGGTGGCCGTGTTGCACCCTGCCCATTGTTCAATACAATGGTTCCTGTCACTGGCGTGCCAAGTCAATATCAGCGTTACGATCACATCGTGACATGAGTAATAAATTGTTTCTGCCAAGCAAGGTGCAGTTTCACCTCCCGCTGTCAGATTTGCGATCCGACCTATATTCGTTTAGTTACCGAGATAACATGCTCAATTTACAGTCAAATTGCCGGGTGTCTGAATGCGACTCAATGAATATTGGTTGGATCGCAAATCAGCAAGTAGACAGTGACAGAGAAGCTAGTTCTGCACAATCTACATAGTAATCATGTCATAATCCGATCAGAACTCAGATACTTCATTGGAGGCTAAGTTATGCGGTTGAAATCACGGGTTTTTGGTTGTAAAACCGGCCCAATTGCAGTGGTCGTGGGTTTCGTGTAGTAAGACCTGTTGGAAGGGTTCAGTTCTGGTTCCAACACTAACCCGGAACCTGTGCTACCACTAGTACCAAGGTGAAGTCTCTCCTAATTGCGCATTGCTTCAGTAATAAATGTTGAGGAACCATAATATCCCATCCCCTCATCTCCACAGGCAATAACAGTAGCATCATCCTTTGCTATGATGCCCAACTCAGTCCATTCATCAACTTAAAGATAGCTCCATTTCTGGATCGCTATTGAAACTGTTTGTAGTATATCCTATTATGTATGCGGATTGGCTGAACCTGATTCCTCCGCCTTCTCTCAGTACCTCAGGCAACAAGACTACATCCACCTTATTTGCGTCTTCCAACTCTAGCACGACCAGTCTTCATTCTTACATCAGCAAAATGTAAATCGGTCTTGAAGCCACATGCAAACCTCCCTGACACTCCAGTAGACCTCACCGGTGCTCCCATGTGATTCCAGATGCTCCCTGGCCCCCCTGGAGCTAAGCAACGTGCTCTCAGACTCTGAAAGAGCATTCTCAGGTGCTCCTGAAAGCACTTGCGTTTTGGGAGGTGCATTCAAGATGCTACGAGATTTTATTTATAGGATAGTCACATTTTGGAGCAGCTGAGACGTCAAGAGCAGCTTGAGACGTCTGCGCAGCTCTGCGGGGGACTTAGTGCCGTATTCTCACAGCAGTGGTTCTGAGGGTTCCATAACCACAAGGCATTTCGTGTATCAGATTCGTCTTTGTTAGAGTCACAAGATTCGCTACATCATAATATCGCATGTATTCTCTATCTAACTCTCTCTACATACATACATGCGGCCAATCTGGCTGCAGACGGCACTGGAGTGTAATCGCAGAAGTACCTGTAGATGCTGATTGTGAGAACTTAGAGCTGCACCAGGAGGCCGTGATGGTGTGAACTGGGAGATGTATTTGGAGGCTGCGATGGAGTCACTTTGGAGGTGCACTTGGAGGCAGAGATCCACTTGAACTCAGAGATGCACTTGGAGGCCGTGATCGAGCGAGTTTGGAGATGCACTTCAAGGCCGAGATCGTGTAACTCAGAGATGCACTTGAAGCCTGTGATCGAGCGAGTTTAGAGATGCACTTGGAGGACGTGATCGAGCGAGTTTTCAGATGCACTTGCAGGCCATGATCGATCGAGATTGGAGGAGTACTTGGAGGTGCTCGATCTGGAGGCGGTAGATCAAGAGGGAGGTGCGACGGCAGCTGAGAATCTGTTCATTAGTTAACTCGTAATCATGGAAATGTAGTGAATCGAGTATAACATGGTCAGCTGAGAGATGAGACTGGCTGGGAGCGGGAGACAGTCAGTCTTGAGATGATGCAGTATGCCGTGGATGCAGTACTCAGTGTGTGCGGCTGTACTCGGTATATGCTGTACTCGGTGTTAACTATTGATCATGGCATGGAGAGATAGAGAGGGATGACTTCAGTCCGTGTTCTTAGGTGATGGTAGAGTTGAGGACGACAAAGAGAGAGATGAGGCGATTCATCATGTGACACTGGGACTTAGAGAATTTCGTGGGCGACTGAATTAACCATCCCCAAGATGGCAGATACAAGTTCCGATCCGGCGTGTAATTACACCAATACGAGGTCTTCCGAACGCAATCAGGAAAGTCGTACCCTTGATTTCTCATATCCGCTCGTATTCTCCACATCGTTCTCATCTTCATCCCCCCATCTCTCTCTTTCTCATCCACAACTCTACCATCATCGCAGAACACAAAGTTTAGTTATCCCTCTCGATCTCTACATGCCATGATCATGAGTTGACACTGAGTACATCATTCACCGGGTACAGCATACACCAAGTAAAGCATGCACCCAGGATTGTTTGTCTTCCCTTTATTCTCATGATTACGAGTTGACCCCTGAGTTTTGCTTCACCTTCCGACTTACCGTCCTACACGATCGACAGCCTTCAGCCAGCTCTCCATGAGAGCTCAAAGGTACAGTCGCCTTGTCACATTCCCACGGTTGCGAGTTAATGAATAGAGTATCACCACCCAGCACGCCGTCCATCGACTGCCTCCCAGTCCGCGTCCAAACTCGCTTGATCCCGGCCCACAAGTGTATCTACACACTCGCTCGATTGCAGCCGCCAAGTGACTCTACACACTTGTTCGATCACGGCCTCCAAGTGCAACTCCAATGTCGCTCGATCCCCGCCTCCAAGTGTATCCCCAAACTCGCTCGATTTCAACCTCTAAGTGAAACTACACGCTCCCTCGATCACGGCCTCCAAGTGCATCTCCAAACTCGCGCGATCCTGTCCTCCAAGTGCATCTCAGAACTCGCTCGATCACAGCCTTCATGTGTATCTCTTAACTCGCCTGATTACCGCCTACAAGTTTGCATGATCACGGCATCCAAGTGCATCTCCACCATCGCTCGATCACGGCTTCCTTGTGTATCTCTGAGTTCACTCGATCATCATGTTCAGGCGTACCTAGAATTGCTCTCAAGAACCGCCTGCAGCCAATCCAGATATACTGTGTGTAGATTGGTAGCTATATAGATCCATAGATACATAGATGAGAATACAAACTGAATACATGAGTTTTAAAAATCGTTGAACGATATGTAGTAGCTATGATTTCCAGGCACACCTGCTATGTTCCCAAAGACGATGATGTTTTTCCCAGACTGCTCTACTATGATTCGAGGTGCTCCCAAACTTGTCGGCAGCGCTTCCAGGCAATGTTTGCACTCGTCCGGGGGTGCACCAGTCTAGACCGGAACCGTCCAGGTCCGGTCCAGTCCAGTGCGGCATATTATTGGACTGGGATTGTACCAGTGCAAAGATTCTGCAGACCAGTCTAGGCTTGGTCTGGACTGGTCCGCACTGCTTAATACAGCTCAGAAACCAGTTACAGATGTGCGTTGCATATATAAATGGAGTATCTGGATGGGCTTTGTATGATGTTCGAGTGTATGAGCTTTGTATGATGAAGAGGTGTATGAGATCTAAGGATGTGTTTCAGGATACGAAATGAATAATTGATGCTTAGTTAAACTCATTCCACATCGATTCCCAGCCCAATAATCAACAAGGTTAGGTGGCAAGTTCTCGGGTACTTAAGATCAAGATTCGCGCTGATGAATACTCAATTGCAGCATCATGTCTTCACAGCCCGAGCAACAGGAAAGCGAACAAACTCCATTTTCTTCACCACTTTCTTCAACTTCACTTTCATTTTCGTCTGAATATACTTCATTCCAACACGCTGTAAATCACAGTTCCAATCTATCCTGACCTCGTACTCTGATATCTTCTTCGCCAGGACCCACCATATCTTCTTCCCCAGCAGCCTCATTATCTGCATTGCGTACAACCTCAATGTCTTCTTCGGCGGGCCCTACAGCATCCCCTTTATAAGCTGCCTCGTTCTCTCCATGAACAGCAGCCTCTGAATCGGTGTGTTCTTTAGAACAGACCTCAATATCTCAGAATCCGACGGAGTCCTTACAACACACAAAATCCCCATGTTTAACATCTGCAATTCATTCACATGGTAGTGGGTCTGGTTGTGGTGGGTCTAAGATCTGGCGTTGCGGATATTGTATATTTTTACTTCACTCATTGCTCTGTGAGACTTAATGCTGATCATGTAATACAGGTAAAACATCATACAAACTTAGTGGAGGAACAGGCAAGCCTGCTCGCCATCTCAAAAGGTTTCATTCACAAAATCTTAATACTGAACTTGATCAGGGAGGTGCTGCATCTATATCAATACTCTCGAATCTCATGCAGGCATCAAATCAAATTCAACACCCCCGCTTTAATCAACAAGTTGCAGAAGATTTGGTATTGCAATGGATTATCCATGCGAATCTCCCATTCAGAATAACATCAGATGAACGATTTCAAGCATTCCTACATTATCTCCACCATACATGTGAAGTGCCCCGCTCACCAAATACCATTCGAAAGCGAATTCTGGTCCGATTTGACCAGCAGAAACTCAAGCTGGCAGAACTTCTGCGTGAGTCAATGTCACAAATCCATATTTCTTGTGATGGTGTAACGGCAGGCGGTTAGGGTTCCCGCGAGTGGCACGTGACGTGTCCAGGGCCGGGTAACGGCCATTCTATATAGTCGGCTCGCCACGAGACTTAGATCTCTAGCGATAATCTTACCTTACACTTTTACATATACTATCACTCGAGTCCACGTTTGCAACCGTATCCACCCAATTACCGTCTATATCGGTACGCAGCCGGAGTCTGGCGTACGCGCCCTTACACTATTATCGCTTTTTCAGTAAACGGATGCGTTTCGCTCACGGGATTCGCTGATGACACTTGAACTCCTTTTCCGACGCGTCGCTACCACTCGACAATCGGACGATGAGAGTCAACTACACACATGTTCAGAGATTTACCAATCATAACGATGATCATATGGACGAGTCTACCCCGAATTGAGTCAATTGACGAAAGCAGAGATGACTTCGGAAGCCGCATCGCCAGTGACACGCGTCAGTAGTCAAGTTGACCAATTCCCATTCAACAAGAGTCTAAACACATCGAACGAGATACTTATACCAACGACTGCAATTGAGTAACGACTTCGGAGAAGCTGCAACTACAAGATCACGTTACCCTTAACGCGTCAAGTCATGCCAGAAGCCCCACAAAATCAACACACGATATCCGAGTCAACTTAGTTACGTATTCTACGATCAAGTTCACATACGATTGCATTCCTCACGCCAACGGAAGAAACGAGAGCGCACTTACGGAAGAGAGCCAGTCTAGTTGAAGCTCACTTCCGGCAGAGAAGAAGAGGAAAAAGAAGGGGAAGAGCTAGTCCACAGTCGAAGCTCATTTCCAGCAAAGAGTCATTTTACGATTAAAGCGCACCTACGGTGGAAGCATACACGATGCCGAAGACCCACTACAGTTACGAATACCGCCTACAGAAGCACACGAATTGGATGGTCAATTCCGATGACCAATTCCGACCTATTCGGATGACCGAGTCAGATGACACCAAATACCTTTTCGGCAGAGGCGAAGTTAAACCTCCATCGCTCCATACAACAGTCAATCGAGCTTTGTACTGGCAGATACGAGAACGCCAAATTACATATCCAGACAGGCGGTCACGAGATCGGCAACCGAGCATGATCTCATTCGACCTCGGACAAGTGTCCACCTTCGGACGAGAGTCCACCCTCGGACCAGTGTCCACCCTCCACAGTTTGTGCCTTACGCACCCGGAGTTTTATAGATCCAGCTTGTCTTGCCCGAGCATCTGAGATCAACGGCTTTATGCCAAAAGGACCGTTTGGCCAACGTGTTCCTTATATATATATACTTTTTAACTCGTCACATCTCGTGGATGGACAGTCCCGAGGATCCCAAGTAGAGATGGGGCTTGATAGTCCTGAGGACCTACGTGGAGAAGGGGCAAGCACTGGCTGCAGATCTCAACTGTACTCTGCAGTCGGAATTACATTTTATCAAAAAGTTCTGAATGCAGATCCCATTCGTACTCTGCAGTTGGAGCATAACGCGGTGAAGACTGAAGAGTTTCCGAGGTACTATACCGGGAGCACCGCATATATGGCGACCTATCCTGCAGGCTAGGCGTCATGGCACTCGCCCTTTGACTGGGAGTTTGCACTAGGGTTGCTGAGGGCTACGGGAGAGCGGTCTCACAGAGGTGAATACCCTCGTACGCCGGACAAGCGAGCAGGAGCAGCGGTAGTAGTTGCGGCAGAAGAGCGTCCACATATGGGATCCTTGAATGACTGCTACTGGCTCGCCGAGACACGAAGGGAGCAAGCCATCTGCGTACGGCTCCATTGTGACCATACGTTTGTATCGCTACTTCTGGATTTACCCTTCACCGCTTCCATCCTCTTTGGCATTACCAATTGGGCTAATACGACTAGATGGAGCTAGAAAATGCGATAGCACTGATAGTGCTACTGGAGGCCTTACAATCAGCGGTCTCCGGATTACCGCGAGAATGGAGTACAGACAACTGAAGATACCGCAGACAGAATCTTGGCAGTGAGACGGGCCTGAGGCTTTGCAGAGGCTTTGCAAAGGCACCGCGGCACGGAGATTTTCGCATATACATGCATGCCACCGATGATATTGGTCCTGCAGAAGGCGATCTTTATAGAGCTACTAAGAGCTATGGCGGAGGCCACGGAATTTGGAATACGATCTACTGCCTCGGGCGATACACGAGATTATGTGGAGTTCTACCCTTCTCATGACCCCTTTCGTTAGATGACAAGTTACAAGACTAGCAATTGAGTGCAGAAGATATACAGAGACACAGATACGTGATGTACCGGCGGCATAACTCCACCGAGTACACTCCCGAGCACTATGTGCAAATACCTAACTACAAAGCCGAATGCCGAATACGATCCCGACTCTGATTCGGAGATCCGTGTTTTATGAGCTACGGAAGAACGATATACCGGTCATTCAACCACGATGACAAGTCGATATTGCGCCGAACCAAGCCGTATAAGATTAGTCGTCAGCGGGCAATGACCTTTAAAAGAGAGCGATGACCGTACCGGAATCAACCTCAACCTCTACCGCAGGCAATTACCGTACCGGAAGTGCTGAGAGGAACCAAGGTGAAGTGCACTTAGCGGTAAAGAAGGCTATAAGCAAGAAGCTCACCTAGAGAGCGGCGATATGCACATCGACAGAAAGACAGCAAGCGAACCTAGAGAAAGCATACCAAGAGAAGGCTTAACGAATGCACCATGCAGGAACGAAGCACCGTGAGATTCATTCATCAATTGAGAAGGCTAGCAGCGAACGACGATGTTCTAGTCCATTCACGGAGGCGGTTCCTCCGCGGAGTACCTAGTCAGTTCACGGAGGCCCACCTTCCGTGAACGAACTGTCCATTCACGGAGTCCGTACCCCACCTCCGTGAACTGACTAGTTCG
>Ga0307514_10001041_pt1 | contig 39933 bp, 41 predicted proteins | sample 16_EM_MG_FD_203088 | JGI IMG/M metagenome (GOLD analysis project Ga0307514, IMG submission 203088) | Populus trichocarpa ectomycorrhiza microbial communities from riparian zone in the Pacific Northwest, United States - 16_EM | ecosystem: Host-associated > Plants > Roots > Unclassified | place...
ATCCAACAGCACTTTGTACGCCAACTAAGCCTCCAGAAACCCAAAGATTACTTCCCTCAAAAGCTGGGATTGACTATAGGTGGGGAAGACACCCTCAACATGATATTTGCCACCTGATGCTGGATTGCCGAACACCCACAATAATTCATACGTATAGGAAACCGAAGTTGTAAGGCATTTCCCACTTTCCAGGCAAGGTAACCCAAGACGGTTAAACCCCTTCAAATTCACCCCAGTGGTATTGACACCCTCCGAAGCCTCCACGTATGTTTTGGTATTCCTCCTCAATACCAAATACTTCGCATACGAGACAGCCCTCATTGACACCATATGAGAGCAGCCAGGCCGGATCCAGCTCGGTTCAGGAAGGTGAGGGTATGCACTAGGAGTAGAGCTGAATATATAATTTTAAGTAGATTGGAGGTTGGGTAGGAGCTTGTCGGGATCTGTTGCCAATACATTTAGGCAGCCTCTGCATAGTCATACCCTCCAGGGGGATACATATATCTTTTTTTGTAGCTCTAGATTGTCGGAACCCCTGTACTAACATAGGCGTGAGTAATTTAACACCACTTAATCACATTTTACCCCACTGACTGGGTGTATAGGCTTCAAAAAAAAAACTAAAACAACTAGGTACCCGATGTCTTATTGCAAAACCGTAGTGCAAATATGTGTTTTGTTGCACGGCTTGGGAAGTCTGGTAATCGGGAAGGCATATGCAGGATGTAATAGTAGAGGTTGCCAGTAACCCTTTCTCCCTTTACCCTTATGTGTCCTTCTCACTCTTGAAGGGTCGCCTCCAATCTAGCGTACTTATTGGCATTGACATCAGTCATCTGGCAATGGTGGTATAAGCTGTTAAGCTTTCAATTTGATATAGTTGAGCCTGCCTTGCTGTATGAGAAGGATTGGGCGAGCGCTGGGAAGTTGGGTGAGTCCAGAGGTACCTTCGAAAGAGTAACACTCTAGTTGGTGATTGGGTTTTCTCCAAATAGGAGAGGTTAAGCTGGAGAGGGGGTAAGGGAGTAACTTTATGGAGCAAGTTCATTGACAAGAAATGGGAATCCACGGGCATTCTGAGTTATAACTTCGCACTCGGGATGTATATATGTACAAATGGATTGGGGTAGATGTTGGGCTGCGGAGAACATATTCTTTGCCTTGGGGGGGGGCGAGCGACTGTACACCTAGGGCTTTTGCCCGCCAAAGGGGTTGACGAGGGCAAATCTCCTAATTTAGAGGTTAGTATACTATTACTATAATGCATCGAGGGTGAATAATGTGAATTGAGACAGGTTGCAATAGGGAAACTCGGCGACCAGCCCATAAGTGTGGGGGTGCAGGTAAGGTATCAGGATGTGAGCAATGATTACTCCAGCAAATTAGGAATCCACTCAATCCCAATGCTCAGGGGATTCAACCCCCCCATCTCAAGGGAATAAGCAAGGAGGCAAAGGGATAATCTCTCCAAACTCACCTCCTCAGCATTCCCAGAACTTCCTTTCCACTTCGTCCCTCTTCCAAGCACTCTTCCCGGCGTATCCGTGTAACGGTCGCGCCAATACCGATCAGTACCCCGAAAATGGGATCAGCGACCCTGAGGACAAGACCAGAGGTAAGCCAACCCCAGTCAAGATGCAAGGCATGTTGGGGGGGGGTGTCAAGATGGGGTACAATGTGGCCCTGGAGGATATACGTACTTGGAGATGATGTAGTGAGGGAATACCATTATTAGACAAGAGTCAGGTGAGCTTTGAAGAAAGAAAGAGAGATTACTCTTTGAAAAGCCGTGGGTTCTGGTTGAAAGTGTAAAGTGGATTGAGTAATTACCCTGAACTCTCCTCAAGGATTTCGACAGGGCCGAGAAATTGTATGGAGCCAAGCAACGTGACTTGCTCCAACTGGGGTCATCTCCTGTGCATCTAACATCATCTGAACTTGTGTACGTGTCGGAACACCCCCCTTGTGCACGCTCGCTACATTGAATTCTGCCCACCCTCATAAATGGCCTTCCCGCACGCGCCCAGATTAAGTACCAGTGGCCGGTACGGCCTACCAACTACCAATAGCCCTCCTGTCAGTACTGGTTGGGAAAGCCCGTTGAAACGGGCGCCTTCCCGCGGTGGTTCTCCGAGGCTGCACACCAGGTCGATATCAGATAAAATTGGCAGAATGCGGGCAAGAGCTGGGTCTGCCAGTGCGGGGGAAATTGTGGAAGCATTGAAGGCCCCAGTGTCGGTGAAGCTTGTTGTGAGTAAGGATTTCTTCTAACGTCTGTTCTCTTCACCCTTTGTTCTCCAAATTGTATCCCATTCCAAGCTAGCGGCTCTGACGGACTACGATGTTTTTTCGCAGGTGTTATGTTTAATATGGTACTGAGTCATTTATGCCAAATTCAGAGAATCATCCTATTAACGAACTTGATGCTACTAGGTATTTTGTGTCCGGACTCTCGAACACGTCGTCAAAATCAATTCTTAATGCCTTCCCACAGCCTGTCACCCTGACAGTTTTACAATTCGCATTTGTGTCTGGCTGGTGCATCGTATTGAGTTTCCTTTCGCGGATCATACCAGGTCTCTCAGACCTCGTACCAGGAATGAAGAATGGCTTGAGGCCACCATCCAGAACGATCATCCATACAACTGCCCCGCTCTCCATATTCCAGGTGTTCGGCCACATATTCTCCAGCGTTGCGACAGGAAAGATTGCAGTTTCCCTGGTGCACACCATTAAGGGAATGTCGCCCTTATTCACGGTCTTCGCCTATCGATTCTTGTATCAAGTCCATTACTCAACAGCGACATACTTGTCACTCATCCCACTTACCATAGGGGTTATGCTTGCTTGCTCCGCAGAATTCCGGGGTAATTTCATAGGTGTCATCAGTGCATTTGGGAGCGCAATTATCTTCGTCTCCCAGAATATTTTCGCGAAGAAGATATTCAATGCGAGCAACCAAGCTGAAGCTGAGGGTGCTGGGTCTAAGAAGTTGGACAAATTGAACCTTCTGTGCTACTCAAGCGGGATGGCATTTTTGTTGACTTTACCCCTCTGGCTTTATTCAGAGGGATTCGATCTCATGCGCCGCTACGCAGCGGAGGGCAAGGCTACTCTTCCACTGGAGAAGCTGAAGCATCCGGAGAATGCACTCACTGAAGTTGAATTGGTAATGGAGTTCTGCTTCAATGGCACCGTTCATTTTGGACAAAATATTCTTGCCTTCATACTATTGGGCATGATCAGCCCGGTAACATATTCCATTGCAAGTTTGATTAAGAGGGTTTTCGTTATTTGTATGGCCATTGTTTGGTTTGGGCAGAAGACCACATCAATACAGGCCGCTGGAATTGCCTTGACGTAAGTAGCTTCTCACCCTTAAATATTCAGTGAATATGCTGACCCTTCCCGCGACTTCTAGATTCCTGGGTCTTTATCTTTATGACCGAGCAGGTGATGTTTCTCGGAAGGAACGACAGGCTCGCGTGGCACAGAGCAAAACAGAGGACCCATTACTTCCCCTCAGTGCAGCCAGCCATACCGCCTCCAATGGACACGCATACTCACCGTATATACCCAATAATGGCTTTGAGAAGAGTAGCGAATCTTCGTCGATAGATAGTAGATCCGTCCCTATTGCCGTATGATACCTTTCAGAGTAATCCTTCATTCTCCTGCAAGCGCGCAAGTTCATAGGGTCCTTTATGATTTTAGAGGAGTTCATGGAAAATGAGTCGAAAATATACAACGTTTAATTTGGGGGGGACACCACGTTTGTGAATGATATTTCAGCAACTTGTATATACACTGTTTACCTTGAGTTTGGGCCAGGGACAGCATACCTCTTTGTAGCAGATTTAATACATATGGAATAAGTTTATAATTAGATTTTAAGGTTGGAAAAATAAGGTTCGTGACAATATACGATGTAGATGTTTACCAACCTGTTGGGATGGGTCTAAGAACATTATATACCCATAACCATTTATGCCATAGACCGTTTTAAGGTTGTACTTTCCTGGAGGTCATCTAGCACGCGAAGGGCTTAGTAGGAATTATATCTCGTTTTTTTTTTTTCAATAACCCGCGTGCTATCTCCCCCATATATACCCTGCAACTCCCAACTAGAAGCTCAACAAAAGTGTCCTCAGGCACGGGTTGGAATTGTCATAATAAGACTTCCCTCCTCCCTCTCTTCTCTTCCCTCCTCGTCTTCTGTTTGGGTTCTTTGTTCTTGCAATCGCCACTCCGTGAGGTTTATTAAATTTAATCCTTAATTTGTGAGTTCGTGAAAGCAAACGCTGAGGTCATTGACGCGGTAATTGCTAACGAGTTTCTCTTTATCGCATAGCTCTACCACTCTCTTACTTTTACTCTTCCTATTCCCAATGGCAGCAACAGCAGCAGCAGCTTTACCAGAGACTGCCAGCCGGTCGAAGCTACAGAAGAAGCCCGTATCCTTCAGCAACTTGTTGTGTGAGTATATTGTCATCTTTAAGACGGACTGGCAAAGACTAATTGTCCAATGTTTGCAGTGGGTGCTGGATTGAACATGTTTGAGTACGTCCCCTATCTGACTACCATTGCGATGATTGGGCCATAGCTAACCACTCTTTGATAGGGTTACAACTTTGGGACAGGTAGCTACACATCTGTTGAGGATTATGGACTCAATTCCCGTTCGAGATCGCTAATATGGTTTTTTTTGCTGGATGGATAGCCCCTTGAGGTCGTCAAGGTATGAAATGCCCAGTTGCGATTACCCTACTGCGAGCTCAAGCTAACAGCATTGAACAGACCCACATGGCTGCGAATAGAGGCGACAACATTGTGAGTGCCGTCACGAAGACCTGGGCTAGAGGAGGTGTTTTCGGCTGTAAGTCGTCAATAAATTATCTGCACTGCTAGAGCTACATACTGACTTATGTTTAGTTTACCAGGGATTAATTCCGTGGGTAGGTCTTGCTCCCGGGTATTTTCCGGCACCAGCTCTGTAGAGTAGCCGCAGCCGAAAAAAGAATGCTAACCACCCGCGGAAATGTAGGCTTGGATTGAGGCTTCCACAAAGGGTGCCGTTTTGCTTTTCGTTTCGTCCGAGGCAGAGTGAGTTTTTGCTTGTTGTAACCATGCACAGTAAGTGCTAATGATGGCGCTACAGGTACCATGCCCGTGCATTGGGTGCAGGCTCTTTTCTCGCTGGTATCACCGGAGGTGTCATCGGAGGTGTCGCCCAGGCGTATGCGACAATGGGTTTCTGCACCTGCATGAAGACAGTCGAAATCACTCGGCACAAGCAGGCTGCTTCTGGAGTCAAGCCCCCATCTACCTTCGCCGTCTTTGCTGATATCTACCGAAAAGAAGGTATTGCTGGTATCAACAAGGGTGTCAATGCCGTCGCTATCCGGCAGATGACCAACTGGGGTTCTAGGTTCGGTCTTTCTAGGTTGGCTGAGCAGGGAATTAAAAAGGCCACTGGGAAGGGAGAGAAGGATCAACTCAGCGCCTGGGAGAGAATTGCCGCCTCTGCTCTTGGTGGTGGTTTGAGTGCTTGGAACCAGCCTATTGAGGTGATCCGTGTGGAGATGCAGAGCAAGAAGGAGGACCCCAACCGCCCAAAGAACCTGACTGTTGCAAAGGCGGCCAAGTATATCTATGAGAACAATGGACTCAAGGGGCTCTACCGTGGTGTGACTCCTAGAATTGGTCTTGGTGTCTGGCAGACTGTTTGCATGGTTGGTCTTGGTGATATGGCCAAGGAGGCTGTGGCAAAGGTCACCGGAGAGCGCCCTATAGGCAAGCACTAAATTACGGATAGACTGGAAAGGATTAGATCTGGTTTGGGTAGCGATCGAGAAAGGGATTTTGGGGTAGATCGCGATGCTTTTGGCTTCATGCTTTTTCCGTGTTTTCTATTCCCTTGTAGTCTGGTTGCACGACCCACCGACGAAGGACTCTTTTTGAACCTTCAATTTCTTTGCTTCTTAGAGCGATAGACTTTTTGATCAGTATCCTATTTGTATTAACTTAGTGGGGTCTCTACAATATGACGTTGAATGAGATAATGTCACCTGACCTAGCCCAATTAACTTACATTCACTCACCCCCGATTGCTCCCTCAATCGCCCCCAACCTAAGTTATAGCCAGCAATGTCTGTCCTCCCGTCTCGCGCCCGGCTGCTAGAGCTCGCGAAGGTCCAACCCGCACTCCCTTCCCACAAAATACAATTACCTCCACCTTCCACCATCAGTAACTAACCCCCCCACCCCCCCCACCACAGACCTCCTGCCGCATCTTCTCCACAACCTTCAACCCCACCGGCGTGCGCACCGGCAACAAAGTCCTTCGCCAACGCCTCCGCGGCCCAAGTATTGTTGATTACTACCCCAAGCGGATGGTTGGGATTGCAGATTTGAGAAGGGTTTGGCCCGATAGAGTGTTTATTGATGAGGCGGAGGTGATGCGGTTGGAGGATGTTCAGGTGTATGTATTACCTGCCTGTGGGCGTTGTATAATGGGGCGTTTGTATGGGGTGCTAACAATTGGGTTGGTACAGGGCGAAGATAAGAGGGAAGGGAGCACCAAAGAAGCAGAGGACGAAGAAGGAGAATACGAAGAAGAGGAAGTAGATTTGTGTGTTTGTTTATGGTAGGGGTGGTTAGTTTTTGTAATAGGGAGCAGAGGGCAATATCTGGCTAGGGGGTGGAGGCGTGAGGGACAAGCTGTGAGGGTGGTTGGAGTCACTGTGAATTACGGCCACCATGTACTAGCCCCGGCATTTTCAATATCTACAGTTACCCTCCAACAGAACTAAAAAGTGGGTGTCTGCATTGCGATTGTATATATGTAGACATATATACGGTCTGTATTTTGCTCAATTCACCATTACTGGGTGCCTGTTTTGGCTTTGGCACTCTCCCCCTGAAGAACCCATGTGAATGTCACGATCACGCTTGGTCTAAGATATCCACGAATCTTGAACAAGAAACAACTGGAAAACGGGAAATACATCTGTAAAAACAAACAAGTCGTTTTCCCGAACAATACATCCTATACCCAACTACCAATGAAACCAATCAATGCTGTGTTACATGACTTCGTTATCCGCAACTCTAGGCCAAAACAACATAGAGAGAAAGGAATGAAAAAGAGAGAGTCATGGCTATAGCAGTATCAAAATCTGTAGACAGAAAAAGGAGGAAAAGGAGTAAGGAAAGAGGGAAGGAAAAAGCACAGAAATGGACCGCAAGATATGTGATATTGCCTATAGACCGAGCCTTAAGCATCTACTTTTTCTGAAACAAGGAGGAGAACGAAGCTAAATGTCAGCAATCATAGTTTCTTCTTGAGGGAAGTTAGCCCTGAGGTGAGAACTGGGGGAAAGGGGGAATGGAATGGAGGGTGAAGGCATACAATAGGACTATGTATAGTATGTCGCTGCTTATTCAGCCAGCTTGTAGGTTCGCTCCTCCTCAGGAGCGCCACGGTATTCGTCTGTAGTCGGCTCGACAAGTCATACCATGCTGAGGTCATCAACTTATTTTCCCTCTGGAGTAGTTCAAGTTCTTCTTGCCTTCTCCTCTATAGTAGGTCAACTGTGTTAGCCTCCAAGGTAGTGCACATAACCAAAGGCCACACGAAATGGTATCATATATAACCTACTTTCTGCTCCGCAATCACCTCCTCTCGCTCCTCCTCGCCTAGCCCTGCGCCATTCTCCAATTGCTCCCTCAAGTCCTTAATGATGACATTTTGCTTCTTAATGTGCTCCCGGCTCTTTGTCATCTTCTCTCTATGGTCCTCTAGTTTGTTTTGTAATTGCAGTACCCTCCTTTCCAGTTCAGAATCCCGTCCCTCGCTCGTGCCATTCAGTGCTGCGATTGTGGCTCGCAGGTCAGCCATGTCCCGTTCTTTCTCCAACATAATATCCTTGTGATCGCTGTTTCGTTTCGACAACTCATCCTTCTCCAAAAGCACCGTATTCAACAACGATTTCTTCTGCTCTAGATCTAGCTCGGCTTCATGCATCTTCTTCTGTAGCTCCTCATGCTCCTCCCTCAATTCAATGAGTTCTGCCGAGTTCATCCTCTTGAGTTCCTCAAGAACCTCTAGTTTGTCTTTACCGACTAGACTCACTAAATGGGGCCACGAGGCGCCGTGTCAGTCCAAAAAGTAACAGAAACGCAGAAATCATGAGCATAAATGTCTTCCTACAATCAGATTTAACAGTGACAAGCTCTCTCTTAGTGGTTGTGAGCTCAGCAGTAATCTCGGACAGTTTCTTCTTAGTACTGGTAAGCTCTGCTTCTTGATCCACAAGGTTTTGTCGTATATGGAGAAGCACATCGGACCTTCAAGGCCGTCAAGAGTCAGTGAATCCACGAATTCACAGTATGTTGAGGATAGTCTTTCATACCCTTCAGCTAATGGACCACCACCACGTAGGGACGCCAGTTGAGATTCCAGTATTAACTTCTCCGTGTGAGACTGTAGGTAATCATGTTCCAGCTTATCCTTCGCCTTTGTAGCATCATCTAGCAGGTTCCTCAACAGCATGTTATCCGCAGAAGTGGCGCCTCCTTCTCTAAGCCTAGCTATTTCTGCCTCCAACTTCGAGATTTGTAGTTTCCTACCAAAGGTACTTAGTCGAAGACTCCACAGCAGACAGCAGACCGGAAAGCACCCACAAGTCCGCCTTTGTCTTCGTCGTAAAATTTAGCTCCGAGTCAAGATCGCCACTAACTTCTTCTACCGCCTTACTCATAACCCCGCTTTCCAGCTCCCTGACCTTCTCTTCTAACAATTGTATCTGCTCCATGTCCCTAACCTTCTGTGCTTCTGCCCCAGAAACCTTTTCCTTCATAGTATTAAACTCAACCTCCATCCTTTGCTTCTCTCTCAACAAGTCTGCATGCTCTTGTTCCATTTTGTCCACCTGTTTCTTATATGTATCGGCCAGTTTCCGCAATCCCATTGCTTGTTTCGACTGCTCCTCGCTTTGGCGCAGCTGATTCATGAGCTGTGAATTCTGGGTCTCGAGAGTCTTGACTTGTCGTTCCATCTCACCCATCATCTCCAGCTTCTTCCGATACTTCTCTGCAACGTTTTGGTTCTTTCGAAGTTTCTCAATCATATGGTGGGCTTCGTCCAAATCATCCTTCCATTTCACAGCTGCTTCAGCTTTCGGTGCTAAGTCGTCAACCTGTGAAGGAATTCAGTCAGTTTCAAGCTAAAGTATCTGAAACAGAATTGAAAGGATACTTTTCGAGTGAGAGCCAATATGGAATTATGTTGCTCAGATATTATGTTCTCTTTATCCACAATGATGTCTTCCAGCCTTTGCCTATATAGCATCGCACCATTTAGCAATAAGTTTAATTTAATCGAACTGGGAGACCTACACATCGCTTTGTAACTGATCTAGTTGGCTTCTCAATACCACGTCCGCCCTGCCGTAGTTGTCTCCCTCCATGCCATCATCGCCCACTTGTTCTCTCAACCGATCAAAGGCGATTTGGTTTTCATCCTAGCGGTTTATTAGTTCCTCTTATTTCGGATTAAAAGGCTCAGAGAGAAATACAAAAGCATTCTGTAGCCTTTCTAGTTGACGAGCCAGACTTTTTTTCTCCGCCTCAACGTTCTCCTTTTCAGCAACCAGCCGCGCCATCTCTTCCTCCATGCGAAATTCGTTGTCATCACTGACGGATGAAATATTAGCCAATGTTTAGGATCCCCTGCATAGTTGAGACGTACACCTCTGTGGCCCCGGGCTTGTCAACGGATGGCTCTTGCTCATCTGAGTCGTCCAGTTGTATCATCTTCCTCACAGTAACGCCAATCAGCAGCCATCTATGTACCAGCTAGAGGGACAAGCATACCTGGTTGATCACTAGCATCAACTCTGTCTGTGACTTCTGGTTCAGTCCTTGTATACGCGTAATGTATTCCTCCCTCCTCTCGCTTTGCACTGCCGCCGCAACAAGGATTTTGACCAGCTACATCTTTTTATCAGATAATTCGGACCTCATACCTTCGCAATTGAAACAAACCTTGATAGTTTCATCCTGAGCCCCGTCCTTCGCAATCAGCGTCAAATTCGGTGGCGTACTTGGTAGCCTGTGCCCCAAATTGTCGGTATAATATCGTGTTAAGTCCTTATGTATCCGTTTTACTGGATATCCCCCGTGGTTAGCTTGCTAGTCGACATCCCGATGGGAAGAGCAATCCACTCACGTTTGTGAAATCTGAGAACCCAGTGTCCCTCTGGTGATGAGTCCTGCCCTTGGCCGGTCGATCGGAAATAGTAGGGATCGATGTCGACTATAATTTATAGCTCTCAATCAGCGTCCTTCTTTAGAAATCGCAGTTTGCCCCATTTCCGATAACTGAAAATATTCCCCTTTCCCCGCTCACAGAGCAATACTGACACCAGAGGAGGAGAGGCAGTATTGAAACCCACGTACCCAGTACTTGAGCCAGAACATTTCCATCGTTTAGCTCAGTGAGAGATGACACTTTCGAATCTAACGGAAAGGAGTTTATCTAAACCATGATGGGGCCAGGGTTAGTATTGCTGTGTGATATTCAGGCTTGCAATATCTTACCCAATCCACCAGAGCTGCAGACGTCCGCTCTGCCCCGGCCATCGTAATACCACAGCGAATAGACAAACGTAGTGATCTCGGTAACTGCTGGCTTAGGAGATCGAGTAATTGGGAGGGGTCAATTGTCGTTAAAGTAAAGGGGCAATCTAGCACGTACTTTAACAATCCGATGCAGGTACCTGATATTCGCCGCTGGTTGAAGGTCCAGAAATTTAGGGGGTAATACAGCGGAAATATGTAATGTCAACTGTCAATCAACAATAACGCAGGGCTGCAAATCACGCTAGCATGGATAAGGTGGTATGCAATTGGCTAGCTACACGGACACATTACATTTCCTGCAGTGCCCTGTACGAACTATATAAATGTATAACGTCACTATAGAATACTACCGTGGGTGAAATTCCAATACAAATACATGAAAATAATCCGCCAGTTGAGATCAGTACGCCGTGAACCAGCCCTGCTTTAGAATCCATGAACCGGCACTTAAGCAGTTGGATTGTCATCGCCCATCGCATAAACCTATGTTTTGACGCCAGTAAGCGAGGTGCTTTTCCTTCAACATTCGGGAATCCCTACCACTTGATCTTCCTCGACATTGGCTGGGTATTTCTGATTCCCTGATGCTTTGAAGGTATTTATCATATTCGGGCTTGCCACCACAGAAAATCCCCTATAATGAAGAGTTAGACTAAATACACTTCAGAATGAAGTACCAGAGATACGAACTTTAGGAGAGCTACGCCGAGAGTCTGGTTAGCTTATCCCTTGCAAAGTAGATTTCGGGGAACTGACTATATCGATGATTGATTAAACCACCCTGATTTACAAATACAAATGCAAGTATTAGCAGCATTCAGCATATGGGATCATGTGGTCATACAGATTTCTCAATATCAGCTGCAGCTTTATCGACCTCGGACTGTGGTGTATCATCAGGGAATGTAACCAAGTAGGTCTTTCCTTTGGCAGCGAAAGCCACTGCGAGAGAAGCAAAGAGAGCAAGTAGACTGAGCTTCATGGCTAGAGAGCGGTAATAGTGTCGCGGGTGCTTAGAAAAGTGAAAAAGAACTATGAACTTGTATTGCGAGTTAAGTTGAGATGGGCGATGACAGGTGAGACAAAGAGCTCTACGTAAATGGTGACTTCTAATGTTGGTATGTGTACTAGCCCAATGCGATCGTGGTCAGCCAGCCAAGACCCCTGGTTGCCCGCTCGGTTGTCACGGCACGTGACCCTGCCAAGATGATAGTGATTGTTTCGCCCTTCTTTGACACAAGCTCAAACAAGCTCTACCTGCACCCGACACTGAACCGCCAACACCACCGTCCTACAACACGCACACACACACATACACACACACACACACCCAAGGGCCCCCCACAGCCTCTAACGCTCTCAGCTGGAGCCAGCCTCAGAAAAGCTCCCCAGCACACCATCGTTGATCGTAGCCTCGTGGTGACAAGGAAACCAACCAGACCACAAGAAACACAGTAGCTACAGTCAGATATAGTCTCAAGTGTGCTCCTCCTGAAAACATCTGAATCGCGGAAGCTTGTTAAGCTGGTCCTCGTCATTTGCTGCCATTATGGATCGTGACCGCAGGTACATGGTGGAACCCCCCGACTCCCACTGCCCCGTGAGGATCGTTTGACAACCTACCTCACAGCAATTTATGATCACTAGCTGACATGCCAATTTTAAGATACCGTGATCATCGCTCCCCATCACCCCGTGGAAAAATTGATTCCTATGTCCCACATATCCCCCCCCCGAAAGCCGATTGCTGGGTACCAGGCTCCCGAGATAGGCGTGGGAGGTCACCTACTCCACCACGACGCCGTTCTCGTTCACCGCCTGGACTGAGGCGAAGGGAAAGCCCGCGATCACGACGTCGATTTTCTCGGTCTCCACCGCCTCCACCCCTGCCAATTCGCCGGAGATCACGCTCAAGGGACGATCACGAAAGGGACAGGCGATTGCGTTCAAGATCACCATTGTATAGGCCAGGCAGAGATCGAGACCGCTCCCTAAGTCCACTTCGTATGCGAGGGCGTTCTAGAGAGCCCGAAATTCGAGCCCGCCCCAGATCTAGGACACGATCTAGGCATGATATGAGACGTCTTCGTTCTCGAAGCCCTTTGCCCCCTCCCTCTCGGCGCGGTCCTAGGAGCGACTACCGAGATAAGCGGGATCGGTCCCCGCCTCCAATTCGTCCAAGGTCACCAATCAGGCTTCCAATAAGGTCGCCCCCCAGGAGACCACGGTCTATGACACCACCAAGACGGTCGCCACCCTTCAGGAGAGTATCTAGATCCCCTCGACGCTCCAGATCCCCCTCCCCGCCTAGGAAGAAGGGAAAGGTTGCATCTCCACAGAGCCGTGGCTCTGTGCGCCATCCAGAATCTTCCGGACAGTCGAGCAGACAACGCTCCCCACTACCAAATAGCAGGCCTAGGTCTCCACTGGGACACAGTCGACAACGCTCGCCTTCAATTCCTTTCAAGGAATCTCCACCATCGGGGCTTCGCAGACGACCAATGTCTCCAATGTTAATGTATAAGCGATCAACCCCGCCTCACCACAAACAAACCCGGACTCCTTCTCCGGTCCCCCACCCCAGATCTCCTCGTCGTATGTCTAGGCCTGAAAGTCCAATCCATAGAGAGCCATCTCCACCCCCGCCAAGAGGACCATCTCTACCTGAAAGGGAGCGACCAAGGACTCCTCCCCGAGCTCCCATGCTCGACAGAGAAAGGCCCAGATCTCCTCCACGGCAGCCCCGCTCCCCCCCAACGGGCCCTGGGGGATCCAGGAATGTAATACCTCCAGCTGGGCCAAGGCCGCCACCAAGAGGGCCAGCATCGTACCACAACAACCATCCACCATTTCGTAACCTTTCTCTCTACGTAGGTGGAAAAACAATACCTCATGTAAACTCTCCACCAAAGGCAAGCCCAATTCTTCCCCCTACTGCTCCTCGAAACGGCCCCCCACCAACTGGGCCCCGTCGTTTGCCACAAACAGTAGCACCCCCACCACGCTCCCCTGCACCACAGGTACCAAGGCCGAACAGCTCTTCTGGACACAGGCTACGTGAGCCAGACACACCCGCTACTTCTACTCCCCAACCAGCTCCTCCCGCTCAGCCTACCACCACCAATACCAGGTGCGAGCCAGTTAATGGGTCTGCTCCGGAGAAAGAGAAAGCTGTCCCTGTGAACTCTACTCCCCCTACATCTTCCTCTGCTCCCCCCCCAACGGCACCATCGGCACCTGCCAATACTCCCTCCAGCGGGCCTCCACAAATCCCTACTGGGCCTCGAGCTGGGAATTACCCGTATCGAAGCTCTATCGTTACAGGTATTGCTGGTCGCGGGCCTGCCGCTCCCAATGCTGCATCTGGACCCCAGATCATCCAAGGTGGTAGGCTTATGCCAAGCACCATACCTAGCGAGAATACAGAGAGGATTGCACGACTGAAGGCGGAACAGCAAAAGCTAGAAGAGGAGAATAAGATCATTCAAGAGAGGAAGAGAAGAGGTTTGGCGGCGTGGGATAGAGCCGAAAGGGAGGCTGCAAGAGAGGCCTATAAAGTTGAGTTGGCAGAGAAACAGTTGGAGGCAGTGATTGATAGCTACTAAAGATACTTGGTCAGTCAGGGTAATGAGTTACGCTTTTGATTCATTGCTTATATTCATATTTTTTCTTTGCTAATGTATTTCTGGTGTACAGAGTGTGCTAATGGATGGTTTGGATAAAAATGGGATGAAGATGGAGGTGTGATGTTGGCCTTCGGCATAATGCCATGACGGCAATGCTGCTCTGCTCTGAAATACTTGCTGGAGGGAGGCGCGTTCTTCGCTTTTTTATCTTGAGCTAGTTTCACTTATACCACACACATCAAGGACTTGCTCGTATGATACTCGGCCCTGAGGATGATTAAATGACACAAATTGTTATGCATATTCCTAGACCCCTTCGTTTCTGTGTACCTTTCAGTGATGCCCCCACGTGATTGGTGGATATCATACACTATCGTAATTATTGCCCGGTATATTTGTTTCGCCTCACTCCCTCGCCAAAGAGAAAAGGACCTCAACTTAGCAGCACAGTTGTTAATTTTTCACCGCTATTGCATAAGTTAAGATAAAAAAATATCCAATAGTTAAATATCTAGAGTAAATGTCTCTCCCCCCTCTCACGTCTTTTTACTTTTTCTTCCCTCCTGATGTAGAACTACCTCCACTCCCACTCCCGCTCAAGTAGCCTGCTATATCAAATCCCTCAACTGGGTTCCTCCCAGGCCCACCAAAGCCCTGCTGTCCAGCGAGAGTCCGTTTCTGAGCCTCTTGAAACTCGGCCTTAAGCTCCGGGTCCACTGTCCAGCGGTTAGTACTAATTCCAATATCATAACGAGAGAAAATAATTGGGGGGGGGTAGTACTATTATCAATCAACTTCGGAATAAAATACATCGCCCCCAAGCTCACAACCGCAATCAAAATCATCGGACTCCCCAACAATTTCATAGGACTGAATCCCTCTCTTTGGATATAATACTCCGCGTTCCTAACAGGGACAAGCTCGATTTTATTCCCTCTCCTCCTCTCGCCGATATTACTCCACTCGTTTCCGCGGAAAGAGAGCGCGGAGTCCACCACAATATGTCCATCGGGGAGGGTCTGTACGTCGACGCGGAGAGGGGCGAAAACCCACTCTCGGGAGCTGACGTCGGCAAGGTACGATCCGGTGGTGATGTTGTTGAGTGTGAAGGTGCCCGATTTGGTGAGTGGGGTGGTGGAGTGCTTGCCTGTGGTGGTGAGGTGGAGAGTGGTTTGGGGGGAGAGGGAGAGGGCGCCGCCGGGGAAAGTGGGGGGAAGGTGGAAGGTTAGAGTTGTTTGTGTGGGAGGAGTGGTGGCGGAGGTGAAGGGGAGGGTGAGGAGGGTGAGGAGGAGGTGATGGCGGAGGGTGGGGAGGTAGAGCTGCATGGGTTGAGCGGGGGTAGAATGAGTAGCTGGTGGTTCTTCTCCTGTGGGCCTGGAGAGCTGGACTAAGTAGGGCTCGGAACGGTACAAGTAGCTTGGGGTCCGAATAGCTGGGAGGTTTTTGTTGTTGTTGTTGTGTACATGTTATGTATGTATGCACGTAGCACAAATTGACACTTTACCAATTATGGGTGGGACGGAAAAAGGTTTTTCCGCTGGTAACGATGTTCCCAGGTTTCAAAACAATAACTTGCTACATCGCCCTACATCACCAACCATGCACATGCATTTGTGCCGCCTATGCCTATGCACTCTCACCTCCTCCTCCCATCCTCTGAATCGAAAGCCAAAGAGTCCGGCTCTCCTAGAAAATACTCAGAAGTAAAAATTCGGCAAAATATAATGGCATACTACATTTACAACGTTAACGGTATCTGGGGTATATAAGGGTTTGTGACCCAGTTGGATCAGAGGACCTTCTCGATTGGTTGTGCTCTAAGTAGCTTGTGCTGACAGTGTTTTAGCTACCCTGTTTATGAAATCACATCCACCCGAGAGAGAGAGCCAGCCATTCGACGACAGTCCCAGTTGTTTCCGCCAAAAACCCCTGCCATTTTGTTGCGTTGGCATAAAACTCCGAATATCTTGACGGTATATTCAGGCTCGAAATATGTTCCTGTGGAGCTACCTGAAACCCACAAGCTAGAGCCAAGCTGACCATCCCGACTCCCGCCCTGGACACGAGGTTGCTGATCCCCGCATGAGAGAGCCAGAATGATATCAAGGATTACAAAGCCCTGATCTAGCCTACGAACCAAACTCAGCACCTTCAGACTCATCACCATCCATGACTTGGATATGCCAACGCAGAGCTCATTGATGCGTTTTATTGACCCAGCCCCAAGCCTCTGACCGCCAACCCAAGCCCAGTAAAATTCCCCGATGAAACTCTTTTTCTAAACCCTTCCCCCTACCAATCTACTTTCCGTTTCACGTCCATCTCATCATTGTCTTAAACTTGCGTCTCTTGAGATGATATCGGATCAACAACTAGGTCCAGCACTTGCCGTTGGTGCAGAAATCCTCATCGAGCATTGCGAACCCGCATGCAGGAGCATTGGGGCGTTGCACACACCACAAGGGCGTTCCATCAGATTGGTCAATTGCAGCAGCGCAACATATGTAGGTACCATCTATAGGTTATTGCACAGCTTCCCAGTTCCTAAAGTTGGCATCTGGCCGGTTCCTGATTCCTCTACCCCTGTCAGCTTGTGAATCACCGTCACCAATTGACATGGATGTGACAGGTGTGAGTCAACCTACATTTAACCAAGCTGGACGCCATGCGCCATGACACTGCCCTGTCAACGCAGCCCTGAAAATTGGCAGGAACATCGCGACATGCAAAGTCCTATTATTGCTGCGTGCGCGACTTTCACATGTAAAATCAAAAGGCGCAATTCAGTGGAGGGAGACCTGGGGCTTGAAGCCCAATCGCTGAATTGTAAAAGATATCGCTCAAAGATTATCCCAATTGCTCATATTATAGCCATCAATACATACAGGTAAGCTACTCATGCTCAAGCCCACTGACTGATACGGGCTCACGCAATGGCAATTGCATTGCGACCACCTGCAACCAAGTGAGGGCCTGACAACTCATCTCTTTGGAATTCGCTGCAATAACAACCAATTCTTGCAATCGCCCCAAGCATTGCGCCATTGGGTCTCTCCAATAGCAATTTTTTGTATGCATGCGCATGCTATTCATCTCTCGTTTCACCTAATAAACCTGCATAGGCCTTGAAGGCATTCTATTCGTACGCGTGAGAGATATACTCATCTGTACATACATATATGAGTCCACGCATTGCCTCAGCTTTGTGCCTCAGCTTTGTCTTGTTGCTTTGTTATCACATACCCTATCTATTCACGTTTTGATATTCAGCGCGGGGGGGCCTTGAGCTGGGGCTTGATGAGAGCTTGGCTGCGTACCTGCGGGCATGGGCTAGTACTACTTTGGTAGTATCATTTTTTGTGGGGATTTCCAAATCGGGTATTACATCAGCTAGTCTCGGCACTTTCAGCTGCGAGAGCAGCAGAGAGATTACAAAATCCAACTGTGACGTTACCCACAAGGGTGTGTAGAGTAAAAGTTATTTGGTGTATATGCCATGCAGGCTATAGGAAGCTTATGATGGGGTACATGGCTGCGGGTACCCCCATACAAAAAATTTTCTGTTGAGTACTCTATGCATATCCAACGGTTTTTCGTACCAGCTCGTGTAGCCCGGGAGGATCTTCGGGATGGGCCAGCCGTGAAAGACAGTTGCTATTGGGCTGATACCTATGTCCATACATGTATGTCTACGGTCTACCCTACAGGATCCACCCTCCGCTGGGTACTCAAGAAGCCAATGGTCAGAGAGGTGAGCTTCTTGTGCGGTTGTCAGTAGGCACCCAATCATCGAAATGTGACATCTTTTTCCTAGAGTTTTAGAGGCCAGTAAGCCTAGTCAATTCCAAGAGAAACAAAAAGCAAAACAGGGGGCCTATTGCACTGATTGGAAGTGCCTACGGACTACCTACAGTAAATATATCACAAGCCTCCAACCACCCAGCACCACCACCAATGGTGGTTTGTCAAGTTCGCGCGCAGTCACTCATGATATGTATGAGTATGAGATACATGCCTACATGCCTCATGTACGTTTGTTATTCTCCGGTGGGTCAGGGCTTTACTTTTTTCTGTTCTCTTTGGTGGCTGGGTGCCAATATGCATGACCGCGGTGGCCGATGGACAGAAAACAGATAGTTTGCACAGAATACTGTACATATACATTGCATGGGCTTAGCCTGTGTGGACTGATAGAGGTTCTTGCCTGATCCTATTGCGCCGCGTGAAACTTTTAGTTGGGAGTCAATTAAAGTAGCTAGAGGCTCCGGATGGATCTAGGATCATTTGGGGAAGCAGTGCTGCCTGAATTTAGGCATTCAGCTGGCAAGGTGGATTTGGTCGTGATGGTGACAGCTCAGAGAAGATGCCGGTGGGTTATTGGTTGATAGGAGGAGATCAGGCGGTCTGGTGCACGATGGTGGTGGTGGTTGTAGTGGATGAGTGAGAAGGAGCCTCAGTAGAGTAGGCGCTGCGGCCGCAATTGAAACTGTACCTGGAATGTGGATTCGGATCGGATGTCAATAAGTAAGTGAGGTATGTACCACTCATGATCGTTTGATACCATGTGTTTTATTACTGCTACGGTAAACTGGGGAGATGATTGGTCAATTGCAATTGCTCTCCACCCTCAAAATACCCACCTGGTGACGAGTCCGCAAGGCAAGGCTCAGTACAGCACAGAAAGAATTACGTCTACACAAAATACTTACTTACTCAGACCTAGTTATGCACGATCTATACGACCCTTTATACTTCGTATATTATTCCCATCGTGACCTATTAACTGCGCTAGGGAAACTTTCCCAAAAAGGTGGCCACGATCACATGCTAGCTAGCTAGGCAGCTTTACTGATCTTCCCGACAGTGATCATGAAACCCGCTTTTCCTTCATAGACCCTGACCATTGACTGAACCCAATTGCAAATACCCGTCTGTAGTAGGTAGTAGTCCCAGCATTGACTACAGCATTGGGGCACAAGGGCTACCACTGGGGGCTTATCAAAACTTTGTCAACATATCCACCGTCTCACTCTCGTGATGTGATAAGCCACCCCTGCGCTACAATTTCAATCAATATTCATATACGAACTCTTTATATCCTTGTAATTAAGTATTCCCCAGGTCGTCAGATCAAGGCATGACGTACACTCTATATAGTCTTTATTCAAACCAAACAGGTTCCCAGATATATATCCTCTCTACCTACCAGTCGCTCTGCCCGGCTCCACGGCTGTACGTGCAGAAAGCGGAAGCTACCGCCGCATCATGATCATCAACTGATCCCCCCCTAAAAAAAAACCGCATCAATACTTGCCATGCAAGGGAGACAAGGAAAGCATTAGGCTCCTGGCCTTGATGTGGGCGAGGGAGTGGAACGCAGTTGGATAGGTTGGAATTTCTCCCAGCGAAGCGACGAGGTAGGCAAAGTGATAGCCCAAATGTCCACTATATGCACGCAATTTCAAGCAGGTCATATTATAGCAAATTCTTCCACAGATTTTAGGTCTATGTACTAAGTAGTAAAAATGTATGAATATATGGATGATAGGTCATACGATAACAACTTCCAATGAGATGTATGTATGTATATAGTCGACAACAATCGATGTCACAGAGGGAGAGGAGGAAGAGAAATGAGAGGGAGGATGTGATAAGAAAAGGTTCCCGTTATATAATATATCACAGGCCGTCATCAAACAAATATTGGGGGATTGAGTAAAATAACGATAACGATCTGCCAAAAAGAAAATGAATAATACCCGCCGTGAATGAACCAGCCCCAAAACAAATTGAGAAAAAAGTGGACCTGACCGACACTCGCCAGTTACATATAGATAATCAAGAATACAAACGCCTATGAAGTTGAAAACCATCCCATAACACTCTCGGTAATGCAAATATCCCTCGTCTCCCAAATTGTGTCCAACAGAAAGAAAAAATAGAACATCGGGGCTGATGATCATAATAACATACTACCTATGAAGTTGGTTCAAAGACAAGCCAAAGCGTGAATAGAGATAAAGAAGACCCAGTTGAAAGAAAAGCAAACAATGGCTGGATATGGACTAAAACCCAATGACAAAGGGAAATGTACAAAAACACTGAGTACTCCAATGCCCCCAACCGGTTACATGAAGAAAAAAGGAAAATATAAAAGAAAGCAAATGCTAGCCAGTACTCACCACCCACCACAGACATGAATATAATGGAATCGTGAAAGAGGAAAGGCAATCATAAAAACATCATGGTACTGGAAGCATAAACCCGCCGTAATGCTAAAATAGTAAAAGAAAAAGAAAAGAAAAAATCCGTGTCCTTGAGAGATCCATGTATCTGTGCGACCAGCACATTCCATCCTGCCGATCCAACAATCCAAGTGTAGCGTCCAGCACCTACAAGTGAGGAGTAATAAACCTGATGTCGAACCATCCAATCTTCTCATACGCTGACCATAACTTAGAGGCCTTGTTAACATCTATCTTGCATGCCTTCTGAGAGTCGGTCTTTCGAAACTCCATTCCCTGTCTGTATCGAATGATTTTCTCGTTGAATATCCTCCTCTTGGATGTGAGATAGGATGCACAAGAGAGTCGAAGAATTGAAGCCAAGGTAACCTCAGCAGGATGGAGAAGATGCCTGTGTGGGTCACTGGAGAGATCCAACGGAGTGCCTTTCCATTCAACCCTGAACTTGGAGTTTTCGTTCAAAGTAGACAATGGTGGACAATAATTTGGGATTGCCTCGAAGTCGGTATCCTCACGGGTAGCAGGCTGTCTGGTACGGACAGCATTCGCTGAACCAGGGCTAATAATTCCTGCGTTATGTGCTCGTACAAATCCTTCAATTCCTCCCTGGAACCTTGGAGTAACCTTCGGGGTTCTTGGAGGTCGCTGAACCTTTGCTGGAGAAGAAGTTGGCAATTGCTTGCGAGCTGGAGCTAGTGTCCTCCCAATTATTGTGGAAGGACCAGCTGGCACCCCCTGCACCCTGTTCAAACTAGCCCACTGTGTTGGAACATTCGCCATGAATTTCTTCTCTCTCTCAAGCCACTTCCTGGGGTCTCGACGACATAACTCGAACGCTGCCGACACAAAAACACTGTATTCCTGTACTGTTGGTTTCAACTTTGGATCCTGTGCTGATGGAGAAGCTCTTTTTGAGATGAGGTCGGCAAACTGTTCTGCATCATCGAACAGGGGCCTTTGAGAAGCTAGAGCAGGTGAGTTGGGTACAGAAAAAAGTGGGAGATCAGCCATTACTACTGCAGGTTCAGTTGTAGCGGGAGGCCCACGAGGGAATGGAGATGGGGGAGGTGAGAGAAGTGATGCCATGTTCTTCGGAGGACCGGCAGCTGGTGGGGAGATATCCATTTTGGAGTGCTGGTGAATGCCTGTCATTGGCTCCGAAGAGCTGTATCGGGTAGCTGTGAGGGGTGGGGAAACAAAGCTATCGTATGGAGTAGCCTCTGGGGGGGAAACCATTGGGTTCTTGTGGAGGTTGTGAGTTGAGGAAGAAGTTGAGTCCATATTTCTAACGAAGTCACTACCCTTCTATGATGAAGAGAAGGCACGAGTAGAATGCGCCAGGTGTCCCCCGATTGTGAGTAGAATGACCTGACGCGTGTATAGTATCCTTCTGTTGGTCTGCGATGTGGCAAACGATGTAAGTCACCAGGATGCCTTGAGTGCGTGCTTGATTTACCGGTTAGTTTAACAATTGCGAAGCTGCCTGTTGCTGGCGGTTCGTAGAAGAGCTCAAGCTACCTTCGGACTTCAAACCCAACGGTGGTGAGTGAAGGGGAATATAAGTAGTAGTTTTGGTGGGAGCCGCGGAGGAAATCAATCAAGCAGATTGGGTATAGGGAGGAGCTTATATGGTAGGGTGGAAGGAGGAATGGATGACCGGCGGGGGTTGGTAATGTATATGTATGGGGATGAGCCCGGGGGTAGGGGTGTGGAAGGGAATGAGGTGTAGAGGAGCAAGTGAGCAAGCAGCCAACGGGGGGGGAGTTGAGGATGTTGACAGGGTAAGATGATTTATGTATGCGAAACTGAGTGAGGCGAGGCAGGGCACGAACAATGAAAGATTAATTGCGGGAGGGTGTGATGAGTGCTTTTGGTGTGGGTGGTGGGTGAGGGCGCGCGCGCGAGTGTGAGGGCGGCCTTTGGTGTGGGTGGGGTGAGTGCTGGGCACACAGGCAAGCGGAGGCAGAGAAACAAGCAACGGGCAGCAGTAAGGAGTGTGAACGAACGGTGATCGAGAAAAAGGAAGAAAGAACGAGCGATGCAGCGATGCAGCAGGCGGATGCAGGCAGGCAGGTAGCAGGCAGGCAGGAAAGGGGATGACACAGCCGTGTGAATTGCATTGCTGCACAGACGGTGTCATTCATTATTCAATAAGACTCCCTTCGGGGGGAAAGGCGTATAGACTCAAAAAAAAAATTATTCAATGAGAAGCTAGAATGTAAGGGCTGCCCTGTGAGCGGGCGGTCTGATGATCCTGCTAATCCCCACACCAACTCTCACCCGCTGCCATGATCACCAGCCCTGCTTGGACCATTGAGGTTCTTCCCGAAACCGCCTCTGCAGCCTGGTCCAGTCAATTGTTGGTCGAATTGGCTGTTGCGTATCCGCGCAATTCACCTGCCACCATAGCCAGTAGGTGAGTGACCTATGAGAGGCAATCGAGAGGAGTGAGGGGAAGAGACGAGAGGAGGGGAAACCGGTCGGGTCAGGCTGGTAATCGAGCTGTCTGAGAGGGGAAACAAGCCATAGCAAGGTGGGTGGGGGGGCTGCTTTGATAATGACGAAAATAGCAAACTTTACCTCATATCTCTGGCTGAAAGTCGCCCTGTCGCAAAATTGCATCGGAAATATCAGACTAAAAAAAATTAAAAAAAGATTTGAAGGATTAATGCAATTGCAAATTAGAATAAGGACGAAAAAAAAGGAATAACTAATTGAATACCGAATAGAATCGATGGGATGCGTAAGTGGATGGCCTGCACTGCTCGGGTGTGGGCTGCTGCTGCTCTTGGGATGGCCAGCAAGAGGAAGCAGGCCGAATTGGATCACATCAGATTCACCACAACACTGCTATCCAATTGCCATGCCTAGGAAGCTCCCTGCACTCAGTAACTTGGGGGCACGTGAGGCCCTGGTGTTGCTCACTCATGAGGCAGTGTCGCGTTGATAGCAAGTCGCAGGGTGCACAAAGATTGCAGGGGCCGATAAAGGTGAGACTGATCTGATTCTCGAAGACTCCTCCCCATCTGTCTCTCTATCGCTGGGCGGGTTGGGAGTGGAGAGGCCTTGCCTCACGATGCTTGTTGGGAGGGGTCTTGCTGAGGGGCCGTTCGTGTTGGAGAGAAAAAAAATTGGGTGTGTGGAAACCAATGGGGTTCAGCCGTTGCAAAGCACTGGCGCTATGGCGCTAAAAGTCTATAGGCACAGGGACAAGCTCAGGGTTGAGTCAACGGCAGCGCTAGGGAGCAAGTAAGTGACTCGACTCAAACTATCTCAGGCCCCTCGCCGCGACTGGGGCTTCTTTCCCCACAATACCTAAATGTAAGGAGCATTGCTGACTGGCGGGGGTAAACCCAGCCGCACGAGTATATAGTACCTATATCCGTACAGGGTGATACCTCGACATGCAGGCTCACGATTGAGGCCTGGGTTTTGGTTTGCATAGCATTGCATCGTGAGTGTGGATGAGAGCAGAGCCGCAGCAGCACTGCAAGTCACAGCTCGACGACTCAATTCAGTGCAACTCATTTCCAATTCTGCCATCAACAGCCTGGATACTTGCAGCCTCGCTAACTACATAGTTGATGTATCGTGATCACCCGCTGCCGGCACATTGGCCCACATCGTGGCGACAAACGGAGCTATGGTGCAGCCTGATCATAAAGAGGGGGGCAATTGCAATCGCCAATTGAGCAATCGTAAAGGCCGATGGCGTGTCGCCCCATGTATAATCTCACTCAAGCTATCTCCATGCAGATATGAGTAGAGGTAGAGTCGAATTGGGCCCAAAGCCGGATCCGGGGCGCGGAAACTCTCCTCCCCCCCCACGAACTCATTCACATACTCATTCACATACGTACTCTGACTTGTGTAATGCTACAAGTGACTAGTCCTAAATCCTTACTCACTTCTATTCTTCTATACATCTTCTATGAGGACATTGTGGGGGATATCTCATGTTACGCAGACAGTCTTAGTTCAGGTGACAAGTTCTCACGCCGCTTGAAACCCCAATTTAATCGCTGCTCTATTAATCGGACGTCAGTCTCCACCCCCTCCCTTCCACTCAGCTGTGTATCGATATCGCGCTAGGCAAGGGACCGGAAGACCTCTTGGGTACCACGAGGTCCAGCCTAAACCAGACCACATGCCTTGTACCCCACGTCGATCCCAAGGCTATGATGTCCTCCAAGGCCTCTTGACCAGATCATGGGATTGTTATGTACCAAACGACTCAAATATGACCCTGATAAACTGAGTGTTAAGTCTATGATGCAAGCATATTGCGTGGATTAAGAATTGGGCTTGACGGATCTTCAGCCCGGGAGGCTGGGCCCTCAATGGATTCGTATTTGACTAGATTCGTATGCATGTTGCATGTCTCTCGTGACTTTCTGGGGTTACTTGGTGTGATATACAACTTTCGGTTTTCGCCTCTTCCAGCCGCAGAGTAAGACCCAAATAGGTATAAGGTTACACAAGCGTACTGAGCAGAATGTACCTGACATCTTTATATTTAGGAAGCCATTACATTTGGAATATCCCCAGAGCAAAGCATCTGCAATTGGCTGGTGAACCCCAAAGCGCACCACTCATCGGAAACTGCTGTGAAACCATCATGCATAGGCAAGTAATCATGGCCAATCCAAAAGACAGCAAACAAAAGATAGAACAAAGCAAATCCGCAAGGCTGAACCTTCAAAGGAGTTGCTCGATGTTTTGTGAGCCTAACAAACCACCACAGCGCAACTCAAAACTTGAGTTGTTTCTACCAATGCAGGCCTCTTCTGGACAAAAATACCATCCTACCAAAATTGGCAACCCCAAGCCGACTGCCAGCGGCCATTGACATTGTCCATGTGGACCTGCGGGGTTCAATATTCGATGTCTATATCACTATGGAAAATAAAAACTCAATTGAACTGACAGCTGTCCAAAATCCTAAATCCAACCTCAACCCACCCCACAGTTGCCCAGCAATTATTGGACAATCATCTGGGGGCACCCCACCCACAAGCCCTTTAAACCTAAAACTAAAACTAAAAATACATACAGAAGATACTAAGCCCAAATTCAGATTAATCTCGGCGCACAGGATGTTTATCGGGGGGGCTTCTTTGGACACGCAAAGTGAAGGAGCTATAGGCAGGAAGGACTCCCACATGCACATATATTCATTCGATTCGCAAAAGCGCTTCGGGTTCACTTGAAGACCATTGGCTTGTCGATTTATGCGGCATGGGTTCCAGCATTTTGATTAAGCTGTCGCGATCGGTTCCCGGCGCTGATAGCGGCGGACATACTCTTACAGTAGGCGTGCATGTCTAGCAGTATGGCATTCTGAAAGAAACGAGCAGGGAGCAGCGTCAAGCAGAAAAAGATAAAGACTACTATAGTGCCTCGCAATATGGCGACATGTAGCGGCATGCCATGAGCATTATATTCCGAAAATCTCGCGGGCAAGATATGTATATGAAGTGGAGTGATATAATACGGATACTATAGATATATGAGAGCGCTCCTTGATGTTGGTACAAACCAAACCATTCAATCCAGATGCGCCATACCAACCAAGCTCCAACTGCCCTAGAAAATAATTGAAGTGATCAACTCCGTACAGCCCCATGAGTTTATACATATACCACGCCAGTGATGATACACCGCAGCCGTACACGTACAGTACTATGATATAGTCAGAGCTTCAAATGATATAACTCTACCAGTGTATTAATGTTTCGAAGCTCACAAACTAATATCATGCATGGGCAGTCGCCAGTTGCTCTCGTAAGACACACGACCAACCAATCACATCACTCAATCCAGCTCCAAGTGATACGACGCATCGTATTCAATTTCCATACCCCTGGCCACAGACCGGTTTTGATTTCTCATTCGCCAATTCAACCAGTCTTAAGTCTGGTGATGCGGTTATTACTAGTAACAGTGCGGGGGCGTGACCTCATGAAGGCTATAACCAAGGGGTAATCCATTGCATCATTGACCGTCGCGATGCGGTGCCGGCTTCGGAATGCTCAGTTTTATTCCGGATCTCCGCTGGGGATTCGGATCGGGGAAATATTATACCCCGAGCGTCGATTTCAAACGCACAACTGGCTGTTATCCCTCCCATCTTGCATAACTGTCCTCAGATTTAATGGTACGCAAATGCAAAATCTCGGACACACAATAATAGATTGAAAAAGACTAGTATGTGAACGTGAGTTTATTTCTGCTATGGTAACTTAAGTGATGTGGCTACACTCCACGGGTATTACCCTCAGGAAGCCCCCAGTTAAAAAGCTTCTAACAGAACCCCCTACCAATACCTTAACCCTCCAAATGGTATGTAACATTTCTGAGATGTAGAAAAGTGTCATTGGCATTATTCCTCTCATTACCAACAATTCCAATTGGATATATATATATCTACACTAATTGTGACTAGTCCAGCGGCACCCCACACTTCCAATTGAATTACTTACCGTCGGAATTGGCCCAACAATTCGATCCAAATTCCTGGCTGAATATTACCAAGCACCATGCCACATGCCAATTGGCGAACCAAGAATCTCGCTATGGCTTCTCGATTTTTCCAAACCCAAGTTTAATTCCGACCCTGATGAAGGAAGCCGACGACGTCCGCTCTTAATGCGGGAACATGTAATCGCGCATGCGAATTTCAAGCAATCGCAGGGGTCGGACATCGTACATACAGCGTACGGAGTAATTAATTTACGCGGCTCTACCTAACAATGCACACGCGTAAAGTGAGTAAGCTGTTTTTTTTTTCGGGGCTGGGTTGTTACTCATATTCGTACTGTACATTTCTATTTTTGAAAGTATTTATATGATATATATTGACCAACTGGGCTTGTTTTGTAAAATTTGCTGACTGTGGCCGACTGGAATGCTATTAGAATGACACTGCGTGCATGTCAACTGCACAGAAAGTTCAGGAATGATAAATTTGGAACTGCTACAACTTGCCCAAGCCATAGCGTCATAATTGAAAGCAAGAAACCATGGGACAAGTAACCGTTAGGTGCCAGGAGGTACGTAAGTCGACAGGGCCTAACCCAGCCATAGCCCACAGGCTCGATTTCACATAGAAGCCTGAAGAAAATCGAAAAAAAAGAATGGATGAGACAATTTTTTCCAATTGACAGGGTAGGTACGTACTTTTTTTTTTCTTTTTTGAGTCTATATGTCTGTTGAGCGGAGGGTAGGTACGTACTAGTAATATTGTAAAAATTATGAACTTCACCGGTTTACGTGCCAATTGCAGTCAACCCCAACATTGAGACTGTATTTTACCGACTGCTGTATAAAGTTTGAGGTATTCTACCCATTCCAATAGTTATTGATGCAACAGAGTATCCACAAACATATGCGCATACCAGCCAACCCTGACCCTGCAAATACCTTAGCTCATTGTGATGCCCACATCAATCCCAGCATCATCGAATGGTTTTTCACGTATATAATACTCATCGAGATAGCAGTATTGTAGCGTACCAGTCTAAATAAACACCAATACATACCAATCCAAAATCTGAGGCGACTGTATTCTCATGTGAGAAGTGGGCGTTGGATCCCTTGCAGAAAGGTAGTGTATGTGACCCTCCCTGCCCGTGAGCGCTTCGCATGCATACGCCGTACTAGCAATCGTATATGGAGTTCCCTGTATTAAAACAAGCCAATGGCGTTTGCAAGGCTGCCATAGGATCAATCAGTTGAAACAGAGGCACTTCCCTTCACTTTGTTGCCAGCCTGACTGAGGGGCTGATCCAATGTTCCCCCATCCCTTGCCTGGCCACTCTATACCATTCTTGTCACATCGACACACATAGGCAAGCTCACGCGCCTTGCTCACATCCCATTTTGATGTAAACCCTGGCATCAATCCACTTGGGACATACAAGGGTCAAGATTAGCAACGTGAGTATTCTAGGTATTTCAGATAATCCCTGCTCATGCATAATACGGGGCATGCGCCCTTCCTGCAATAAACACTTGCCCCAATTTACGACCAATGCGTCATTGTGCATTTTCATAGATAGCAGCCAGCGTGAGCTCCTGAGTTTGGTTTGTATCCTCGCAACCTCGCAATTCTCCGATGCCCAGTCTCCATGCTTACACCAACCATCGCGGGATGGCAGCCTTTCGTCTACCAATGGTAGGAGGTTGGAGGTCGGGATTGTAATGCGCAGCAGTGATGTGGGGCATGGTGTTGAGAACAGCGCTGATAATCTCAAGCCTGTGATGATCTGGTCAGAGGGAAACAGTGTACAAGGGACACACGTTTCTCATGCAAGATTCTCATACCCTGTGATCAGCTTCTAATGCACTTTAATTTAGGCAGGAGTTTCTAACCGTCTGTCATATGTACCCGCAAGAACAGCATCTGGGAATTCCTTGCCTGCATGACACTAGCTTTTTCACCTGCTCCTCAACCAAGCTGCTGAAGAACCATGCATGCCGAAGAAAAAATCCTTCAATCAAAAAACATTCACCTGTCCAGTCCGTGGTAATCTGAGAGTTAATTACAACTAAGCTCCGGTAACCATTATGTGGTTTTGCCACCCCCCATCTGATTAACGATTTCCATGGACGAGCATTTAGCCCAACCCCATGAGATATCGAAGCAATTATGGCTGGGGTAAGCCTATCCGTGCCTATCAGACTGTCTTGTAACCGTTTTGACGCCTCTACCAAGCTTGGCGGATGGCCCTTTGGAAGTGTTTGGCTATTTTTACCTGAGGTTCATGACCCTGAGGCTTGGTGCATATGACTACCTGTTTGGGGGAAATGGGCAAGGATGATACATTTGGGAATAGGGTACCTTGTCATACCCCGTACCTCTCATATTTTGGTTGAAGTCGCATCAGATGTGTATTGATCTTCGTATTCATAGTTCTAGGATCAGATTGATTTAGCCTTGCAAGGCTTTGGTTGATAAGTATCTTGGCCTTATGGCGTGGTAATATACTTGGTCTGGGGGTATGCGCCAAGTGAATTCTTAATCCAACTTCTGTGGATGCTTTCTCAGGGTAAAAGCCCACTGCAGGCTCCTGAGGAAGGTTGAGCGTCGTTGGTCAGTTTGCGTGACGTCTTCCCTGAATACAGAGAACGCGGGTACTGGAATGAGCCGGGTTGTTTGGGATATTGTCGTTTAGGGGTGGAACTCTATCGTGTAGTACTCAATAGTCAGCAGATTATTCGGAGGGAAATCTATCATGCCACCATCTAAATGATAAAGGAGAAAGAGTATCTAGAGTATCTAGATGGTATCTAATCTTTGATAAAACAAACTGTTGATGAAGTGCAGTATTAGTCGTTCACGAACATCACACCCAATGTTGCGGTATCTTCATATGTATTCAGGTTCTGTAACTTCCGACCTCATACAACAGGTCAGTTCCATATACCGGAGTATCGCCCCAGGGAGGGTTCTAGGTGAGCGTGGGTGTGGGATCAATGTGATGGAAATGTAACACCATGACAGTGTAACACCATGACAGTGTCGATTCATTGACATTCATTCGGGGGGTTTGGCATGCCTGGGAGAGACCTGCTCCGTTGCTTCGTTAGAGCAAGTCTCGACATTTGATGATCAACGCCCATCCATAGTATTTCCCAACCAACCCAAAGATCAGCCGACATTAACCACAAATACCAAGAACAGACGCATCAAACATCACTTTTTGACCTCAACATAACATGAGAAAAGAAATTTTTTATTGCCCCTTTATCCATTCCCCGGCCCAGGACCAAATGATTGAAATGAAAACCAAAAGGAAAATTGAGGAAGGTAACACCCGCAATCCATGTGATTTGAACCAGGAGCAAATTTGCAGCGAAAAAGAAAAAGCCCTAAGAAATGAAAATATGGTCCCATGAATGTGCAAGGTGCTAATCTTGGTAGTAAAATTGCCGTATGAAATATATCAGAGGTGCATCCATTAGGAGTGGGTATTCGAGAGGTGATGCAAATACCGCTGGTCCTGACTTCAGATCCGCGCTGATTTAAGCATTGGACTCACTCTGAGGGCACATTGCCATGACGTGCCCTGGCTGCTTGCACCTAGAGAGAGAAATTGTTTAGCAAGGATAATTTATGATATAGGGTAATGATCGAACTCACTTGTAGCAAACACGGTCCTGCTCACTGGGGCAGTCCCTACTCAAGTGGCCAATTTGACCACCTAGATAATGTGAGTATAGGCTTTTGATTCACCCAAAATTGGGATACTCACAGTTATAGCACTTCTGTCCCTGAGTGCAGTCCCTGGACATGTGACCTGGATGGTATTAGGCTATGCTCATGGGCTGAATATACAAAATACACTCACCGAATCCACCGCAAGAGTAGCAAGTCTGACCACTCTGTTGCCTGCCAAAGCCTCCTCCGTAACCCGGCGCTGAAGTTCCACCAGTGCAGTTACGGGCGATGTGCCCCACCTTCCCGCACTTGTAGCACTCAGCACTTCCACCGGAGGGGCCGAAGCTACCGCCAGCCCCAGTGGAACCAGCCGACTGACACTCGCGAGAAAGATGACCTATCACTGTTCAGTACCGACAAAAAAAGGATGGAGATTGCATCCTTACCAGTTTCACCGCATTTGTAGCAGGACTTCTCCTTAGGAGCGTCTTGACACTCACGGCCTATGGATTTTGGATTAGTCGCTGAACTGAAGACGTTTTATGGTTGTACTCACTTAAATGACCGGTCTCTGGTGGAGAGCAATTGATGATATGTCAGCTACCCAGTCGTGCAATTGAATACATGAACACTTACGGCCACAGTTGTAGCTAGGGGTATATGGTTAGTACATTGTCAAGAAGCGTGTCATCAGGTTAACTCACCAAACTGGGGTTCCACGCTTTGGGCATTCGCGAGCCTTTCCAATATTAGTAAAATATCCGTGTATTGAAGGACAATTAAGTAATACCTGATGCCCACCCTCACCGCCTAACTCACGAACATACATTAGTGGATTTTCTTAACTTAAACTTAGTATGAAGGCTTTGATGAAGTTTTTCAAGTTTTGAAGTTTTAATACCCCTGGCTGGGTAATGGGGGTGTAGTATGCAGATAAAAGGCAAATTGGGCAATTGAGGCAGTGCATGGAGGCTGAACTTACAATTATAACATCCTCTCGCTGCGGACCCGTAGGTACCACCGTATCCTTGGTCCATTCTGATTGAGGTTGAGAAAGGCTTGCTAGATCGGACGGAGTGTGGTTTGCCGATGAGCAATGTCCTGAGGGAGGCCCTGAAGGTGTTGAGGAACGACAGTTTGAAAACTTGGTGGTCAAAGCCGGGAGTCGAGGGTAGGATATAAGTATGCTGGGCTGCAGGGAGGAAGTTTGTGTGGATGTTAAAAAGAGGAATTGAGCCACGAATGGAGGGAGGGTGAAAAAGTCAGTAGTGGGATTATGTAAGGCCCAATCAAAGGATGCCGGCACCCTTGAACTGCGGACTAGAACATGCGAACTCGCCCAACGGCCCTGGCCCTGACGAGCGGACGTAGATTTTCCTATTTTCTTCATGTAATAGGGTGGGTTTCTTTGCATTGGATTGGCTGGCCTCAATCACCTAGATCATCTGCTCTCTGCTAGATATTGCAATCATGCGTTGTCACTCGTCCCGATTTATTGAGCACGAGACTCAAAGCGACCCATTGAGAGAAGCACCTGGAGATCCGGGGTACTGCCAGTGGCATGCTCACTACAAGAGACTGGCCTCACCAATACACCAGGTTATTCTAGTGGCTGTTCGCGGTCAATTACTCAGGTACCATTGCACTCACCGCTATTGAGGCCTATTGCTGACCTCTTGCCTCACGCAGGTTGCCCGCTTAAGGGGATCGTCAAGATGGGAAAGCGGATGTCCAATGCTTCTTTGATACGTGGACCGTGCCGGAGTTTCATGAAGCACTTTAATTGCCTTTTGTAATTGCTACCACTTGTATGGTTCCACGGAAAGCGCCCACGCCCAGACTGAGTAAGTTTATTTCCCCACTTTGTCCATGGGGTCTTGGTCTTAGGGCAAGGGCCATGTTCCTTCCAGCAAAGTACTGGAGAGCTACTGCATGAACAAGCATGGAAGAGGTCCAATTGGCCCATTGTTTCCTCATGCTCAAGCGGGACACACTGGAGTATTTACAAAAAGGGATTATCTGTGGAGTCTGCGGAAGTATCGCGATCATCATCACCCCAGTTTGTGGAAAAAAAAAGTTTAGCCTTATCGATAAGGCTTTCTTGGGTGGGCCAAAACGTGGGAGCCAATACTTTCTTGTCTCAGCATTGCACAATGATCTCGTGCCAAGACTCTTATTACCGCTGGCGAGAACAGTATGTACATACGTAAGGCTGCTGTCCCAATCCTGCTGTTTAACAAAATACGTTACTTAAGTAGGTACTTACTGTATTGTACAATGGCTTTTTTGGTTGCCCGCAAAACAGAGGTCTGAGTGCCCTACACGAATCGGTTTCTGGCGATGGGAGAGGAAAATCGACAATGCCCCTGGCCTTCATCCTCCAGTAGGCCTGGATTCGGCGGCCGGTTCTAAATGCATGGCATACTTGTTTCTTATTCGTCCCTTCTTTTGAAGTACCGTACCACGATGTTATATGTAGATATTTCGTTCACATAACTTTGCTTTCGAGTGCAGGGAGCCCCTTGTACCGTGATCGACGCTTTGTGACATTTTGGCTGAAGCGAAGACTGGATCAAGAGATCCGCCGGATCATCGATGAGAACTCTAGATCATGCACAGCCTCACATGGGATCATGACTTTTTTTTTTTTTTTTTGAGTCTATACACCTTTCCAGCTTTTACGAGTACTTACTCGACATAGTATGCAATGCAAATGCAATGCACGTCTATCGTTCTGTTGATTTATTCCACGTTTGATTTGCCGTGTTGAGGGCTTGATTTGATAATCCCGCATGCGACATTATTCTCCTCAACTGAAATCGTATACCATCAAAACCTGACTACCAGTCTCTTTCTCTCTATGAACGATTACTTTTTCATCATCAAAGCCTAGCCACCTGTCTAGAGCTGCGCCATCCCGCCAATTGGCTTGCGGCGGTGACAAAGATAAAGGGTTTGCTAAATTTAGATGCGATGAAGTGGTCAATGAAGCGTGTGGGGATGGTGACGGGTAGACCTTGACGCTTTCCCGCCTTTGCCGGTTTCCTGGAATGCTACCCTCTAATTCCCATACGCGAAGCTCCGACCCTCGCGCGGAAATACTTACTGCCCTGCCACGGCTTCCAATGTGTGCACTGGAAACCGCAGATGTATGACCGAACAGCTGTTGACCCAGAGCAATTTCCAAACTTGCATTTGTCGACTTCACCAGGTAGGCAGTCAAAGTGTTGTTGCTATGTGCTGTTAAAAGATATCTGAGGTCCGAATAGTTAGCATACATTACTATGAGTAATAATCAATCAATTGAAGCACCTACGGGTGGGCATAGGAGAGTGATGTAGGTTGTGGAAGCCGGGATGCTGTTTCCGGATTTGATCCCCCGGCAATTAGATATGAGCTTTCCGTTGGCGGAATGACTTCAAATGTGGGGTTTGGTATTAAAGGGTGGAGACCCTGGGGAACAGCAGATGCAATCCTAGATCTCTGAATGGAAGTGCCGTCCAGATTCAGTTGTAGTTCCTGTATGGCCACGGACCACCCAAGGCTAAAAGTAGGAACCGTGTATACTATGCAAGCCAACATGCCATGCATAGATCGCCTTAATGATAACAAAACAGGCGGCCAAATCGTGTGGGACCTAAGGGAGGTTATAATAACTGGGGTACCGATTTGAGGCGTATCCTGGCTTAGTTCCCCCTCTGATTTGAAATAATACAGTAACATATCTTGTCGAGAATTCATTGTCATTAAGTGGGAGCCAGAGAAGGCCATGGCCGTAATTTTTGGTCCTGTCCCTCCACGTTGGATATGTATTGGGGTAATAGTGGATGACTGGATACTTAACTGATAAACAGAGAAGTTGCCAGTTTCATAGCCAATCGCTATGTTAATAGTACCCTCTGATTTTGCATCTTCGTGATCATCGACAGCAAGAGCTGTGGGTAGGGATGTTGGTTGTAGTGATATTCTAGCAACGAAATTCCGCTCTCCTTCAACACGCCAGGCCTGAAGACCTGTGACAGAGTCTACAGTAAAGATTATTCCCTTTAAAGTTGAGCATCTTGCCAATATTAATCCGTTGAAGATAGTGACATACCCTTCGCATTTGGACAGCCAGAGGTGACTCTGAAGGCGCTGCTGAAATTACAATCTCGGTAACACCACAGCATCCTCGGTTCCAATTATGCCTCAGCTTATAGAATTGTTTCCAATGTGTATTCTGTGCATTTACCAAACCCACATCGTCAAGCCATATGGGAGAGCGAGAACTATAGACAGGGAGAGGGGCCTGAATACCCCATCGACCTGATGCGGGTAGTCTTGATGCCCGGGGCCTGACGAAACGATCATAAAATGCGGATTTCCACACTTGCTCATCACTTGCTATTCGCTGAAGCTGTCGACATACTTGTTGACATCGAACCAGTTCTAGTGCGGTGAGAAATGAAAGGACCTTGAGCACTAGTTCGTCGCTTAGAGACTGAAAGTGGCATGGTAGTCGAACTCGTTTTCGCCTGGTTGATGGTAAAATGCAAGTCGCATTTTGTTCGGGTGCCGTGGGTTCGATTGGGGGCCTCGAGGGTGCTCTTCTTTTCGACATGTTGAATAAATTCGAAAGTGTACTCCATACTTGCAGTCGGTTTAGTGCCTGAGATCTATCAGCCACCGCCACAGGAGAATCATAGCCACAAACGCCCTCCCGAACATCGAAGTAATCACCACGCTCATTTCAGATGGAAGTCACACAAATTACGCGGAGGCATCGGGTCAATCTATTTAATACTTTCACTAAGGCGTTTGGAGAACTCGAAGCTGAGCTCTTGAAGAGTAAGTTATTCCGCGTTCAAGAATCTATGTTCATATACCATTCCCAGACTATCAAATTTAAGCTACATGTAACTGTTGTACAGCTTCTCACCATGGGTGCCTGCAATAGGAGAGGAAGCTGTAATTGAAGAAAGAAAGAAACTTGGGGCTACAATATTGGGATATAATGCAAAACCGGAGGTTGGGAGCATACCTGCTGTTGGCTAAACTAGCTGACCGGCGGGAATTTGGGTTGTTAGACGGAACCTAGCCAGCATGAACAACCACCGGGTGTCAAACAAATGGATATTATTGAGTTAGAAAAGAAGATTGCAGCTCTTACCGGCGAGAACGAAGACTTAAGGACCAGGAATTCAGAATTGGAGGCTGCAGAGATATCAAAGCAGGATAGAAGGTGAGTAGTTTCCGATGTACTGCTGAGGATACTGACACTTCATTTACTGTAGCTTGCGGTCACGGCCAGTTTCTGGAGCTAGTAGGGAGAATATTGAAAATGCATTTTGTCGTATGGAGAATGCTATTGCAACCCAACAACACACTGTTGGGCCCACTGTGGGTATCCAGACAGAGTTTGATACTGCTGTCGATGCATCACCACAGTATGAAGAGCTAGCAAATAAATACGAGCAGATGCGGCAGCAACTTAAGCATTATCGGGAAGCCCATACCATTCTAGCAGAGAAATACCGAAGGAACAAAACCATATGGAAGCAGTGGGTAGAGCAGGATAGACTGCGGCAGCAGAAATCCGAGAAATTGAAGGCACAACTAAATGCAGCTCGAGGGAGCACTACTGCTTTAACCACCCCGGCAAGGACAGTCTCTGGTGGATTGCCTGCAGAAACTTCTAATCTTGCATCAACGATCCTGTCTCATATCCCCTCCTCTCCTGCTTTGCCCACGCCGCCGGTTATTACTGAAACACAGTGCAACTCCTCACCACCTGCCACATGGAAGACCGCAAACGGGCCTGATCCTTCAGCAGCACCTATACAACAGACACCCATTGCACAGGGGGGTACAGAGGGCACTGAACAAGTAGCCCATTATGATTCGGATCACACTACAGACGGAGAAGGCGAGCTACGTGCTGCTGTATTCAGCCCTACATCACGTGCTATCTTTAGGGATGGTGAACGCAATTTTTCTACGAGGCTCTCCAAGCCAGCAGCCAGGGTTAAGGCAGAAAAATCCATCCAATTAGTGAAAGACATCCCTGTCTATATCAAGAGTGAACCTCACTCTTCAAACTCTGTCCTTGATCATATTGCCTTCACCCAACAGAGCCTTGACCTGGACGATATAGGCCACAAGCCTGAAACGCCAAGGAAAATGAAGCACATGGGTAATTATCAATCACGAGGTACTCGGGAGCGAGCACAACAGAACAATGTCACTCCTACATCTCTGAGGCACCGACTGGCTATGGTCTCTCGGGCCCAGAAGAGGGAATTACGGAGTGCAGAAGACGAGGCGGGGGAGAAGGGTGGTCCCGAGCGACTTGGTGCTGTTGCAGGTCTAAATCTTCCTCACCTTATACCGACTTTACCAACTCCTCGCTTATCCGCGGTAAAAATATCTAGCATACAGGAGGATTCGCAACCAGCCGTCATATCTCTATCTGCTCCAGTTCCTGCAAAAAACCAGGCTAAATTAATAGGGTACCTTGAAATGGATAGTGCACACCTAGAAGCCCCTCCTAAGCAGGCACTCCGAGAGGATGCTATACCCTATGGTCACTTTATCATAAGCCAAAGGAAACAGGCTGCATCAACTCTAGTCCCAGCCAAGCCAGTTGCGAATGTTAAAACTATTGAGACCTGGCGTTGCCGGAAGGCAAGGGGCCCCAAAGTGGTCGATACAGGAATTAGGTTCATGACTGAGGACGGCACAAACGGGGTTGATGCTCTCCCTGGATCAATCCCAACAGATAATGCTCCCTCGAGGAATGAAATACTCGGGCGGCTACTTGATACTCCACCAGTTAAAGTACAATCTATTGCTCACTTGCGGAGTAAAGGGATCACGCCTACTCATAGCATGGTTGATGAGGAGGATGGAGAATCTATGTTTAGAGCACCTGTTATGCAAGGTCATCTTGCGAAGAGAAATATCCCAGTTACGGATCCGCCGGTTTCAAAAAAGGCTAAATTCACTACTGGTTCTGAGCGGAAGCCAGCCCATGATGAGCCCGTTGGGCGTCTAAGAGCCCGTAATGCAAAGTATCTTCATATTTCAGACTTCGCTATTAATACAGATAAAACACGCGGCTTGAAATACGCCTACCAAGAAGTCATTCGCAAACGAAACGAACGGAAATGCCTCCCTGGGTGTATGGGGTCCTGCTGTATAGAGCTTCGGGACTTCTTCGCAAAGGCAGGCATGCCTCCTGGACTGCCCTCAAAAGCACCTAAATGGCGCTCATCGCCACCAATTCCTGGTTCTTCCCAGTTAGGACCTGACGAAGAGGAGTGTAGAGAGGATGAGAAGAGGCCTGGTCAGGTAGATCAGGGTCAGTTGAGGCAGTTTGTGGATAACTTCGCAAAACATAGGAATATGTTCGATAGGGAAAAATCCCCGGAGGGGTTTTGGGCGAGCGAGTTTCCTGATACGCAAGAGGCGGAGGAGAGAAAGAGAAAAGCAAAGGAAGAGGAAAGGAAGAAAGTAGCAAGCATGAAAAGGGAAGCAGGGAAGGGGGGTGGGAGGTGGGTTTTCAGGGATGAGGTGTGACTCTGGCACGTAGAGACCGTGGGGTGTTATATTGCATAGGAGTGACAGTGAGGGCCTTTTGGTTTATATAGCTGCAACTGCGACTTGCTCTACGTATGGGTGGCGGCCAGCTTTGGCAGAAGCAGATACCTTGTATGGGTATTACATTTTATTTTACTTTCCAGAGCACGGGGCATTTGATTTAGCAACTGAACGGATTAAATATACCTCAAATCGCAGGCTGGTGCATGTTACCTTGTTATATATGGCGATTTGTATGCTCAAGTGAACTACAGGTAGCCGAATGGATCAATGCAAGACTTCAAAGGCTGTGAATTGTCCTGAGATTTGAATAAATACCTGATGGTACAGTATGTAGTCTGGTGGGCACCATGGTAAGGTCTTACAGTAAGATGAAGCTGAATGGGTAAGTACTAATGCACTATCTAGAGAAGAGCCCTACTCGGGTAGTCTAGTTGACCGCTCTTTGATCTGCAGATTCTAAAATAGAATTACCCTGATAGCAGCATACAACATGCATCGCGTACTGGTACAAACCCCACGTACTGTATGCACCTATATGCATGTGGATGCAAGGACAATTGCTCGGCATATGCACAATGGCTGATCACACCCTTACCTTGAGGCTCCAGTTTCCTTCTGCACTTGCTAAAACCATCTCTAGGGCCTCGAGCTCCTCCTAAAACCTGCAATCATGACAATGTGATCAGTCTCCAGAATGTGGGTCCACTCTTCTAGGTTTTAAGACCCTCCAGCAAGAGACTTGAGGTGTGCCCAGTGGTGGAGCATTGGAAGAGCCCATGCGTTCTTGTGAATCTTGCGAGTCCCTTGAGTGAGAGCCAGTAGCTACTTCTTGTGTCTTTGGGCAGGCCTAGGGTGTCCTTCCATGTATTCATTTCACCGACAAGTCTCTTTGATAGCTGCCACCACGGCTGTAATTTTTCTGGGCCTTAACATACTTCAATTATAATGCGAGGGGGGTGCCAGGATCCCACCCCTTGTCTGTGCTTTATTGTGAGGTTCTGGATGAGTCTAGGAGTAATTCTGGCATAACAACCAGGGCTTCGCAAAGTCACCGCCTGCGCACGAGTTACAATGTCGAACATATTGAGCGGAGGGGCGGAAGGGGGGTAGCTGGATGGTGGGCAGGCCTGGTCGCCTCGCAGATGCAGGAACATTTTTGCATATGCAACTTTTTTTTTTTTTTTGAGTCTATGGTGCCGGCAGTCTTGTGAGTACCATTCTTGGCAAAATGGGACATTCGTCCTAAGCCTTAGTCAGCACGGTTTTATTTTTTTTAATTTTTTTATGTGACGCGAAATAGATTGCCAACCACAACAATAATGCCTCTAATCATGCCGCATTTGCTCCAGATGCCTTGGTAGTTACAGATATGAATTTGGGACCTGGTGGAAAGCAGCCAGTGATGCGTGAAGGATTCATACACTCTAAACAATGTCCGCAGCCTATGGTCTTTCCTGAGAATTACTCAGATCCAGCACTCCGTGGGAAGCCGAAAGGAATAAATCAAGTACTTCTTGAGAGAGGGCTTTGGCGGAATGGTATGCGTCTTGATTGCAAGCCAAAGTGTCAAATTCAGGCTGCTGTGCACGACAATGCTTGCGAAATCAGCGGGACTTTCAAGAGCAAAGGGGGTATCTGCAAGAAGTGATTGAAGCTCGTGGGCATCAAGTGA
>Ga0307514_10001042_pt1 | contig 39903 bp, 42 predicted proteins | sample 16_EM_MG_FD_203088 | JGI IMG/M metagenome (GOLD analysis project Ga0307514, IMG submission 203088) | Populus trichocarpa ectomycorrhiza microbial communities from riparian zone in the Pacific Northwest, United States - 16_EM | ecosystem: Host-associated > Plants > Roots > Unclassified | place...
TGTTGTGATCAGAGCAAAACTTGGTGACATCATTGGATTTCAAATAATTCAAATAGCTGCACAGAAAGCTTCTTTTCAACTGACAATAATTGCTCTGGCTATAGAAATAGTATCAACTTACAGAGACTTGGAGAGATATACTAGTGGGCTTGGAACTTGTACAGTGGGTACACTGTAGAAGATGGAGTTGAGTCTAAACAGGGTGGTGGAAACATTCATATCTTATCTCCACTGCTTATATCGGCACCAACTGCCAGTAGGGGGATGGTGGTGCACAGGGATAACAGAGGTGGACTGTGTGATTGCAAGTGAATATATTTAGAAGACTCAGAAGCAGATAGGTACACCGAAAAAAATGACATTATATAATGTATACCCCATAGAAAAGTTGTTTCTGGGATTTAAATCCATAGTATATTTGTTGGATGGCAGTCAGAGCTCCTAGGAACCTTCATGTTGACTACATTACTTCGATATACAAACAATTTTGTTCACTAAATATTAAACATTATACTGCATTCAATGACACAGCCAAATACACTTCATTGCATCCTTCCAAGAAGATGCTCAAGATATTCTAAAGCACACACCTGAGTACGACTTCAGGTATGGTTCCAATTCCACTCAATCACACATTCTGAGCCGGCTTGACTCTATGCTCCCAGGTAAGCTCTCAAAAGCGTCCAAGTACACTCCAAGTACATTCCCAGGTATACCTCCAAGGACATTCTCAAGTACACATCTGAGCAGGCTTTCAATAACGCTCCTAATTGGACATGATGGTATACTCGCAGCCAGATATGCTCTTATGTAGGCTCTCACGATGCTCTTGAGTATACTTCCAAGCATGCTCTTAAGTATGTTCCCAATTGCATAACATGATACACTTCCAACCTACTTGGCTCTATGCTTTTAAGTTTACTCTCAAGAGGCAAGACACTTCCAATTTCACCTGACTATATGCTCCCGTATATGCTTCTTGGAATCTAATTGAGAGACTTGAAGAGTTGCAGCCACTAGGCACCAGGAGGCAGATGATGGGTAGTGGGCAGTGGGGGGCATATCGTGGAAGAAATCATAGCCTCAATCAATATCAAAGTGTGAACCATATCTATATTGTATCCACCACAATGAGATCTTGCAATGCCATATAGTTACGGTATTGAAAATCACAATTTTAGATTCGGCAGAAATAGTAGAAAATTGGATCTTAGAACCCAGATGTTCTTGCAAAATCTGCTGCCTGCAGCCTACAGATTGTAGGTATATGTGTGCACATTCTGTCCAAGGCTGATAGTGATAATGTCAATGATATAATGGCCACAGTGATGATAGCAATGATGATAATATTGGTAATGGTAAACATAGTACCAGAAGCACTCAATCAAGTAGATTCAGTTTGTTAACATTCGGGTAAAACCTTCCAACAACTCATATGTTTTCATCGGCCAAATACATTGTGAGGAAAACTCAACTCCTGACGATGTTTGCATCTCTCTGCGGCTCCCAAGCATTGTGCTGATATGCAGTCATCAATCAGGCTCTGAAAGAGGCTATAAAACAGGCTTAAAAGAAGAATATCAAGCAGGCTTCAGACTAGGCTCTGATACGGTGTTGAAATGCCAGCAGGCTCTCCAGTGGACTCCATACTGCTATAACAGCCATGTAGTTACACAGGTATACCTCCATTTCTGGCCACCAGTCTGATACAGTTTCACTGAATGGACTGTAGATGACGATAGACTGCACATAGTGTAGAGGTCCATGGAAAGCTCGCTATGAGTTGTGCATGTACGCAGGTACACATAGTGCAGGCTATGGTCAATTTGTACTTTTGCTGATGTATCATTTTACAACACAATGAAATGCGCACTTTATTTGTTCCAGCTCTTGGTTATAAGTACTCATGTTGAGCTTTGTTGATCCATGGAATATGTGTGGTTCCTCAAGGCTGCGTGTTCTGTCAAATCCTGCTGCCATATTCTTATGCTTCTTGAGCTAGAGCTGCTCCTGTGGGCAAATAGCCTCTCCGTACGTATAGAAGTGAATGTTATTGATGATTGAACTGACATCTCAGTAGAACTAACTAATATGCGAGTCTCCCGCAGAGCCACACTAATGCCACAGAGCCGCACTAATACCACAGAGTAGCACCTAATGTGACAGAGCCGCACCTTAACATGACCAGAGTCGTCCACCTACATCACAACCTCCTCCAATCATCTTCGAGAAACCTCTCGAAGAAACACAACACCCTGATCGAAAAACAAACATGTCTCCGCGATGTCTCTCAATCGTCCAAAAAAAACGCCTACTCCTCACGCCTTCTTTCGTGTCGTTTTCCTCTTCGCCTTTGGCCGCCCGCCCATTTCCTTCCAATACTGCTCCAACATTTCTTTTGCTTTTGCCATATTCCCCTCTGGCTCCCATGTATTATCCTTCTCATCCCAACCTTCCCATTTCACTTCGTATTCCCAACTAGTTCCGTCAGAGCTTGGCCGGTGTTTTGCGATTGATTCGACAACATAACTTGTGCCTGCGCGGCTGGTCTGTACCGGCGGAGGTGGCGGCTGCCAAGCAATCCTTGAATCATCCGTGCGGTCAACTTTGAGCCTGCTGATGTTAACTGTGTCGTGGATCGTCATGTCGTTTGGGAGATCTAGTTCGACGGCGTTCCCGCGTATTCGTAGAATCTCGTATGGGCCAATGTACCGGTGTACTAGCTTGCATCGCATAGGGTTGACATTGGCGTATGTGATTGGCAAATCCTTTGTATCTAAATATACTTTCGCACCGGCGGTGATGGCGGGGTCAATTGGGCATCGTGACTTATTAGCCCCAGCCATCTGTATATCTTGAGCATCGCGCAGCTCATCCCTGGCAACTCCCAAAATGCGCTGCAATCGTTCGATGAATTCGCGGCCTTGTAATGTTTTCGCTGATTCATTGGCTTGCGGGCGCTGGAGATCTGCAATTAAGTCCAGCGGCAAAGGCGGCTCATAGCCAAGATCGAGTTCAAAAGGCGTCATCTTCGTCGAACGGTGTACTGAGGAATTGTAAGCATACTCCGCTAGTGGGAGGTAGTCGTCCCAATTGGCTTGATCGTGAGTGGCGAATCGACGCAAATAGTGTACAACTGTCTTGTTCGGGTTCTCAGAGAGACCATCCGTCTCTGGATGGAACGCTGTAGACATGAGCAGTTTCGTCTGCAGAATCCTAGCAACCTCTCTCCAATGGTCTGCTGTGAAGCGTACATCACGGTCCGATACAACCTCTTGAGGCACTCCGTGTAGATGGACAATGTCGTCGATGAATATGCGCGCAAAAGCCAGGGCGTCCATTGTTTTTCTGCAGGCTCACCAATGTGCTCTCTTTGTCATATGGTCGACAAACGTTACAATGCAGTCGTGGCCACTCCCCGACACCGGCAGGTCGGTTATAAAGTCAATGCCTATTCTTTGCCAGCGGCCTTCGGCTACTGGAAGTGGTTGTAGGAGGCCCATGGGTTTCCTGCTCCAGTGATTGGTTCGATGGCATACATCGCAGCCCGCTACGCCACACTGGGTATCGTGCCACATTTGCTTCCAGAAATACTGGTCTTTCATGCGTAAGTATGTTCGGTCTGCACTGAAGTGTCCCCCTGCTGGAGTGTCATGGGCCTCATGGAGGATTCGATGCCGCATCATCTTTGGAACACACAACCGTCCTCTCTTCTCTGCCTTTCCCTCTTCCTCCTTCTCTGCCTTTCTGTCTTCCTCCTTCTCTTTTGCTCTTACCGTGATCTCCACTTCCTCTTCATCCTTCTTGTTTTTCCTTGCCTTTTTCTCCGCCTGCTTCCTTTCCAAATCTCCACGTAACCACAGTAGGCCATTTTCTTCCAAATAGAATCGTTGTGCTGACACCCATAATTTGCGTTCTTTTGCAGACGCGGTGGATGGCGGGGGGCCGGGACTTGGGTTGGCCAAGTATTGTGCCATAGGCCCGAACCATTCGTCGTCAACTATGCCCGCCTTGATGTCCTCAATCCATTCCCCGGCAGCAGTAACTTCCATTGCCATTACATTGCATCGCTCGCGTCGGAAATCCGGATGGCGAGATAACACATCCGCGACCTGATTCTTGACACCCGGGATGTGCTTGACCTCCCAGTCAAAATTTTGGAGGACCGTCAGGATGTCCATTTGACATACGGTGAGATGTGGCTGTGTGAGGATCCAACGCAAGGTCGCATGATCCGTGTGTATCAGGAATGGTTGCTCGGCTCCGCGTAGGTTGAATTTCCGGTATAATATTGCGTCTCGGATGCCCAATAGTTCTCTGTCATATGCTGGGTATCTCGTCTCCGCATCATGTAATTTACGGATGAAATAACGCAGTACTTTCTCTGCCTTGTGTTGCATCTGGGAGAGCACTGCGCCCAATGCGTACTGGCTGGCATCGACGTGCAGACAATATTTGGCTTTGGGATCCGGTAGAGCCAGGACTGGAGCATTGCAGAGTGCTTCTTTGAGGATGTCAAAAGCATGCTGGCATTCTCTATCCCAGGCGAATGGAGTGCGCATGACCTTCCTCAGCTCTCCACATCGCCGCCCAACATTCCCATTTCCTTTCGAAGGTGTGCCAATGGCGTACAATGGCATTGCGATGTGAGTGTAGTGTTCAATGAATTTTCTGTAGTAGCTGGTGAGACCCAGGAAGCCTTTGACGTCGTTACTATTTTCAGGTTGAGGCCAATCCATCACCGTACGTGTCTTGTGTTCCTGGGCGTGGATGCCGTCCTTGTCAATGTCAAAGCCACAAAAATCGACTTTCTGACAAGCCCAGGCACATTTTGCACGTTTGGCTTTGAGGCCATGTTCCGTTAGTAAGGTAAGCACTTCACTGACATGTACAACGTGCTCCGCCAGGGTACGGCTGTGAATCATAATATCGTCAAGGTATACGACAATGAATTTTCGTTTCATTGGCTCCAAGATGCCGTTCATCATGCGCATGAACTGGCTGGGTGCATTCGCCAGGCCAAATGGCAAGACTCACCACTCATACAAGCCAAATTTAGTGGTAAAGGCCGTCTTGTGCCTGTCGGCTGTTGCGATACGAATTTGGTGGTAACCAGCCGCCAAGTCCAGTTTTGTGAACCAGCAGGAGCCGTGCATGGAGTTGAGTAAGTCCTCGATGTGTGGGAGAGGATAACGATCTTTGACGGTAATGGCGTTCACTGCGCGATAGTCTATGCACATACGCAGCGTACCATCAGGCTTTGGCACGAATAGTACTGGTGAGCCGAAGTTGCTTCGAGAGGGCTGAATCCAACCGCAGTGAATCACCTTGTTTATCTGCCTCCGAAGCCCTTCTTCTCCACGTGGAGAGATGTGGTATGGTGAGTGGAACGGTATTTTGCCATTCAGGTCTATTTTTATTTCAAAATCAGTCTGCCTTTCTTGCTGCGAATTTGCATAAGTTGGCTCGCTGAAAAGACCCTGGAATGCAGTCAACATGGCTTGAAACTCTCCCGGTGGTTCTGTCGGAAGTGTGTCGCCATCGCTGCGGTGGTGCTCTTTGATTAAGAAGGCCCGTTTCAACAGGCGGGTAGATACGTTTTTGAGCTCTGCCTTCCGTATAATGTGGATGCCCATGAATTTGGCCTGCTCCACTATTCCTTCATCGACGTCCAAGGGGCGTAGGCCAGGCAAGTAATGTACTCGGCCATTCTCTCTTTCCTCCCAGAGGTTATTGGCAATCCACATTTCATTGCTGTCATGGTCGATTTGATATCGTCGGTTTATATCACGCATCCATCTTTTGCCTAGCACAATATCAAAGCCCTTGATGTCGTAGATCGTAAATTCGGCCTCATAGACATATGACGTACCGAGTCGTAGTTTCAATTTGACTCTTTGGCGTTTCTCGATGCCATCCTCTGCCTTGATATTGGCCGTCTCCACAATCATCCATCCTGCCTCCTTTGCCTGTAGGGCGGCCCCTTGACGTTTTAGTTCATCAATGAACTTCCGCCCCACATAGTTTTCTGACGCACCATCGTCCTTCACTATCCTTGCCTTTTTGCTGCTCCACCATCCTCCTTTAGTTTGGTATCTTATCTTCCCATTAAACCTTAGTAGGTCGACCACTGAATCATCTAGTTTACTAACTTTCAAGTGGTGGTAATGGGTGAAAAACTTGAATTGACTATCTGGCACCAATTTGCCACCCTTTTTGTTTGACGATACCGTACATGATGGTGTTTTTATGGGAGGTACAGCCGCAGCTACTGACCTCCTTTGCCTTTTCCCGCTTCAGAGTCCGAGTCTGAGAGGCTCTCCAACTCGCTCTCCGCCTCACTGTCAGTCTCCTGCTTAGCCTCCTTTTCCTCTGCAAGCCGTCCACTCTCCTTTCTACCGGTTAGTGCACCTCCCCGTTTCTTATCTTTACAGGGGCGTCCAAACTTGGCTTTTGGGGCATCTTTGCCGACCAAAGCTTGTTCGAGTAGCTTCTTCATCAAGTCGCGGTTTGGGCAATTGCGAGAGATATGACCCACCTGGCCACAGTTATAGCAGGTCAAGCCGTTGTCTTTGGCCAGGCCAACTGTGCCAGTTGTACCACCTTTCTTGGAGTCCATCTTCCTAGCTGAAGCATTCATAGTTGTGATAGTGTTGGGGCCACTTCCAGATTGAGACTTGTTGAGAGACGTGTCCAGTGCGGCGAGGTGTTCCATGCGCTGTTCGAGGGTTGGAGTCCTATCGCGCATGCCAATATAACGAACGAAGTCTTTATAAACTCCCTGGTTGCCCTTTTCGATCTTGTATCCATAAGCGTCGGCTAACATTTCGGCAGGCATAGGCTGGTGCGGGTCTAACTTCGAACGAAGGCGACGGAAATGCTCGTTAAACTCTGTGACACGTTCTCCCTTCCTTAGGCTCAGTTCTTCCCATTCGCATTTGACCAGGTCCAAGGCGTTGGACGGAATAAACATAGCTTTCAACTCTGTGCAAAAGGTGGACCATTCGATGGGCGCACTCATTGGGAAGCAGTGCATGGCCCAGACTGCTGCGTCGCCTTTCAATTGTAGCACTGCTTGCTCTCCCCAGCCTGTCATGCCGACCAATCCAATGGCGTGGGCTGCATTCTTGAAGTGTCATTCCAACGCAAAAAGGAAGGCGGTGACATCGTCCAAGGTTCTTTTGCCCTCATACGTCGGAAGGTTAGATGACTTGACAGAGAAGCCACGGCTTCCAGACAAGCCAGGAGTTGGCTCGGCGGAGCCACGGATCCCGAATAGGCCAGAGGTCGGTTCAGAGGAGCCACGGAGCCCGAATAGGCCTGGAGGCGGTTGGGAGATGTTCGGCGCCGGCGTCGCATGTACCTGGTTAGTCGTCAGTCGTTGAATGACGCGTTCGAACGCTCTCAATTCGGATTCCAGGCTGCTCTTTTCTGACGAGAGATTTTTGACTTGGTGCAGCAGCATGTCCTTCTCCAGCCGGAGCTGTGCGATGTCTGTCTGCTCCGTTGTCTCCGGCTCCGACTTGCACTTGTCGAGCCGTTGTGGCGGAAATCCCGGATCAGGAGATCGCACACAGTAGCTTCCGTAGGAAGCTACGAAAATGGAGGTTTCGTTTCGAGGAGCGTAGGGAGGGAGTAGCCGCAGCGAGATAGTTGATTGGCTAGAACTAAGAAACAAAAGAGAGAAGAAGGAAAGAGATGAGATGATGATTGGTACGTGATTCGTCTCTCTGGATCGTGGTGTCGGATGCCGTCCAGCGAAGGTTTTTCAACCTTGTCGATGGCGTGATGCAGAGCCGCGATAACCCTAACCCAGTCACGTACCCACTCAAATGCGTGGCTCTGTAGTGGTGGGAGCCGTTTTCCCACCACACCGTCTCTCCAACTTGGCAGATCGACGTTTCTCGATCTGAAGCTCTTCCTCCAACTCCTCAATTTCCCGCTGAGCGGCCGCTAATTCCCTGCTCGGGCCGTCTCGGACGGGCTCAGTCGCCTCCAAGTCCTTGACTTTAGCGGCCAAGCTCTCGTTGAGGTCGCAAATCTTAGCGAATTTCTCGGCTTGTTCAAGGCTCTTGGATAGGTTAGCATCAATAATCACCAATTGGACGTCCTCCGTAGCCCTGATCCAGTTGATTGCTTGGTCAGACAAGACCCCAGGGCCGTCGTCGATGATCTTCACTCGGTTTGTGATGTATTCTGTTGTGCGAAGTTCTGTAGGTTGGAAGCCCGCGGTGGTTGAAGTCTTAAACCTGCTGCTAAACCTAATTGACTCGGCTTTGTCGATTTTGTCAGTAAAACTGACATCGTGCGTGTCGTGCGTGTCGTGCGTAGCAGGAAGAGCCGTGAAGTCGGAAGACTCCTGCGATGTCTCCGAGCCGCTGGCAGTCCACTGGTTCGAAGATAAACCAAGTGAATCCGCCATCGTGCGTTGTGTTTCGATCGCTTCTGATGCTTGTGACGCCGTCAGAAGTCGAGTGTTGCTACCAATGTGGGCAAATAGCCTCTCCGTACGTATAGAAGTGAATGTTATTCACCGGGAAAAATGACCTTACGCGACGCGTAACTCATAGAGAAGCTGTTTTTGGGTCGGTGATCCATAGCATATTTGACGCGTGGTACTATGAAGTCCTATGGACCTGCACATTGACTAGATTACTATGATACTCGTGCAATTATGTGCGCTTGATACTATACATCATGCTGCATTCAACAAACTTGAAACCAAACTGCCAAATGCGCATCTTTGCACGCTCCCAAATACGCTCTGAAGTACACTCCTGATTGCACTCGACTGTACACTCCCAGCCTGCTTGACTTACACTCCCAGCCTGCCTGACTTACGCTCTCAAGTAAGCTCCCAAGACGCTCTCAATCACACTCCCGAGCACGCTCTCATGTACACTCCTAATTGCACTCGATGGCACGCTCGCAGCCTGCTTGACTATACGCTCCCAAGTAAGCTCTGTTGACGCTCTCAATCGCACTCCCGAGCATGCTCTCAAGTACACTCCCAATTGCACTCGATGGCACACTCCCAACCTGCTTGACTATACGCTCCCAAGTATGCTCTCAAGACGCTCTCAATCACACTCCCGAGCACGCTCTCAAGTACACTCCCAATTGCTCTCGATGGCACGCTCCCAGCCTGCTTGTCTGTACGCTCCCAAGTACACTCCCGGGCATGCTCTCAAGGACGCTCCCAATTGCACTCGATGGCACACTCCCAGCCAGCTTGACTGTACGCTCCCAAGTAAGCTCTCAAGACGCTCTCAAGCACACTCCTGAGCACACTCTCAACTCTCAATTGCACTCGATGGCACACTCCCAGCCAGCTTGACTGTACGCTCCCAAGTAAGCTCTCAAGACGCTCCCAACTACGCTCCGAGTACGCTCCCAAGTACACCTCCGAGTACAATCTCAGTACACTCCCGGGCATGCTCTCAAGGACGCTCCCAATTGCACTCGATGGCAAACTCCCAGCCTACTTGACTGTACGCTCCCAGTAAGCTCCCAAGACGCTCTCAAGCACACTCCCGAGCACTCCCTCATGTACACTCCCAATCTCACTTGACTATATGCTTCCATGGATGCTCCAGGGTGCTCGATCCAGAGACTTGCTGAGTTGCAGGTGCCAGGCACCGGGAGGTGGCGGGTGGCGGGTGGCATATGGTGGCCGAAATCATGACGTTGGTAGATATCATAGTCTGAACCTTATCTTTAGCGCGACCATCGTGACAAGATCTCACGATGCCTCATGGTCATGGTGTTGACAATTGTAGCCTTCGATTCCGCAGGAAAGGTAGACAATTCGAACTTGGGGAGAGCAGATCTCCGACTCAGATTGTCCAGCGGAATCTGGTACTTGCTTCCCATCGATTGTGGGCGTATGTGTGCGCATTCGCTCTGGAGCTGATGGAGATGGTGGCGATGGCGATGGCGATGGCGATGGCGATGGCGTTGGCGATGGCGATGGCGATGGCGATGGCGATGGTGTTGGTGTTGGTGATAATAATCATAGTACCAGAAGTACTTAGACAAGTAGGTTGGCTACGTCAACGTCAGCATCAAAGCTTCCACAGACTTAGAGCCTTCAACTAGCCAAAGCTTCGACAGACCTAGAGCCTTCTACTAGCCAAAGCTTCCACAGACCTAGAGCCTTCTATTAGCCAAAGCTTCCACAAACTCAGAGTTTTCCATCGGCCAAAAGCTTCCCGTGGAAAACTCTACTCCTCCCGAATATGCTCCTACATGCTCGATCCAGAGACTTGTTGAGTTGCAGACGCCAGGCACCGGGAGGCGTGAGGCAGGTGGCGTGTGGCATGTGGCAGGTGGCGGGAACCGGGTGGCGGGAACCGGGTGGCGGGCGGCCGAAATCATGACGTCGGTCTATATCATAATCTGAATCTTATCTTTAGCGCGCCCACCGAGACGAAATCTCACGATGCCTCACGACCATGGTGTTGACAATTGCAGTCTTAGATTCTGTATGAATGGTAGACAATTGGATCTTGGGGAGAGCAGATCTCCGACTCAGATTATCCAGCGGAATCTGCTACTTGCTTCCCACAGATTGTGGGCGTATGTGTGCGCATTTGGGCCGGGGCTGATGGTGATGATGGCGAAGGTGATGATGGCGACGGTGATGATGGTGATGGTGATGACGGCGATGGTGGTGACGGCGATGGTGATGGTATCGGTGATCGTGATCATAGTACCAGACTTAGACAAGTAGGTTGGCTACGTCAACGTTAGCATCAAAGCTTCTACAGACTTAGAGCCTTCCATTAGCCAAAGCTTCCACGGACTTAGAGGCTTCTATTAGCCAAAGCTTCCACAAACTTAGAGTTTACCATCGGCCAAAGGCTTCCAGTGGAAACTCTACTCCTCCCGATGCGAGGTTCTCTCAAGAAGGCTCTCAAGCAGGCTTTCGAAGAGGCTTTCAAGCAGGCTCTCAAGCAGGCTCTCAAGCGGACTCTCAGCGATAGTGTACAGTACCAGTATAGCAGCGAAGACTGCTGAAGACTGGTATAGGTCCATCTCGGGCCGCCAGCTGTATATAGTTCCATAGGCCCACGCGCACAACCCTATGAATCGACTATAGATGACTATAGGCTGCGCGTCGCGCAGGGGTCCACGGGAAGCTTGCTATGAGCTGCGCGTGTGCGCGTGTGCGCGTAGCGCAGTCTATAGTCGATTTGCACTTTTGCCGATGTTGATGATCGAGCTGACATCTCGCTAGAACTAACTAATACGCGAGTCTCCCGCAGAGCCGCACTAATGCCACAGAGCCGCACTAATGCCACAGAGCCGCACCTAATGTGACAGAGCCGCACCTTAACATGACCAGAGTCGTCCACCTACAGCTCCCTCCAGAATTCTTTTATAACGCTGCAAGATGTATGGTGGAATGTTGATGATAGGCCTTCAACCTTCTAGATCCATTGAGTCACAACTAAAAATCCTAGGGTATATCACCAGCAGTCGAGTAAGTCATAGAGCCTCACTCCTTTTGCTCCTGTGGTCTCGATTCCTTTCTCCATTCCTCTTCTGCACCATATTGTCCCTCAACAGAAACAACCAACAGAGTGGCTGGATAGTCTATTTAGTAGACTATTCACCTGGATACAGACAGTCATTGATGTGGAGGGTGGCATGGCACCATATATGTGGTATTTGGTAGAGAGACCAGGTGGTGCATTCAACTTTTTTCCTTCACACAAATCAAGTAATAGATGTCACTAGATTATCTTTACATGATCTAGCACAGCGAAATTGCTGCCAGGACTTGATATCATATCTGGAAGTGTGCCCAACTTTTCGTACCCTCCAAGCACTTGACAGCCAGGGGTAAGGTATTCCTGGAATGATCTATCTCGGTACCTCCAAAGGGCGGCGAAGCCGCCACCGTAACTTGTACTGAATACAGTTGGGGAGAACACCGACAGCCACTAACGAATGATTAGATATGTCACCGTAGCTATGTCCGTCCTCGGATCTTGGATGATGTTGGAATTGGGATGGAAGGCTGTTTGAGAACGGTGCAAATAGAGTTATATAGGTGCACGCGCTGGTTGCTGGCCGGATGCTAGTACTCTCTTAGTGAGTAGGTACGGTGGCTAATGCTTTATATAATGGTGAGACCGTCGTCAGGTCTTAGTTGAAGGCTCTGTTCGAGAAAGGCGTAAATGGGCCATATTGGTGACGGTTGCTCGCGGTATGCTTGCTGCCTTAAAGAGGAGTAGCGTAGTAGCAAAATTAAAAGGCTGAGTGGAGTATGTAAGGAGAACCTGTTTACTCGCACGCACTGTAAGGTTTGGACACCGGGCGAGATAAGAAATCAGTCCAGAAGCAGAATAGAATGACAGAGACGGGGATTCAAGAGTTGGCTGGAGCTTGGTGGTTAAACACTGCCCCCGCAGGGATGGTGGGAGAGCTAGGCGTCATACCTAACCTTTGGGTTGCCTCACAACACACCCGCAAAGCGGGTTTTATACCTAACCCCGCATGTTCATCTGGAGATTGGACAATGCACCTGCAGGGGTTGTGAGTGAGTTGAGACACAACACACCCGCAGAGAAAAGGGCTTCATACCTAACTCAGCATGCCCATATGTGTATTGGTCGTCGTTTCCATCGATAATTCGCTACCCACCTGCAGGGATGAATAATTGAATAATGGGTGTCACTCACGATGCAATTAGTGGCACCAGTATTAAGCGTGCACAAATGTTTCAAGCGGGTTTTGCGGCTCAAGTGGGGGGGAAGTACTGAAAGTGGGATGCGTAAGGAAAACCTGCGCTCGCACACCAGCATCTGCCTCAGTTTTAGGAGCTTGCCGGCCGACAAAAGCTCTGGGCATATGAGCATGGAAAACCCACTTTCCGGGCATATAAACCAATACTTTCCCGTGTAGTTTGTTGCCATATATGAGTATAATCTGGTTGCTGAATACGTGATGGAATACCAAGCGTCATGAGATTTATCGCCACCAAACCACCACCACCAAACCACCACCACCACCACCACCACCACCACCACCGCTATTCAAAGTTATAATGCTTCATATCTCTAGCACTCGTTCACTTAAAATCCATTGATAGTTCTCATTGACCATTACTTCCTAACTTTAATAACTTTCACCAAAACCTCGGACAAACAAACACACCCCCAAAAACTCTCGCGAGCAGAAAACAACTGACAACTATACCTAATACGGACAGTAAAAACGCAATGGTTGAAATGACCAAGGTTCTTTTCCAATATCCAACAAAACTTCCACACTGATGCCTCGTGGTTTTCCACATCCATCATCGGAAATGATGGCATTGCTCAGAGCGTCACAACACGGGATGGTGAGCCTGGAGGATACGGTAGTTCCCTCCTCAAAGCAACCAGTGTTGACGCCGATGGTACTGGCAGTGGGTGGAGAATCTGTAACTGTACTGCTGGTGGCACCGATGACTCTGTAGGACCATGCAATACTGGGATACCAGCCGCACCATATGCATGGAAGGAAATACTCGAGAGGAGTTGGAACTGCGTATTGATAGCTGATTGTGCGGAATATGTGAGCAATTGAGGCGTCAGCCAGAGAGGCGTCGGTACGGTGGGCATCGGTGCAGTAGGCGTCTGTGTAGGGCTTGCTAGAACGGGAGGTGCAGGGCTTGTCGGCACGGGGGGCTCTAGTAATGGAGGTAGTGCGGCGGGTATCGGTGCTGGAGGTATTTGTATGGACGACGAATCAACCTCGGATGGGCCTTGGTTTGGGAGAGGTTGAACTCTGTTCTATCACTCACGGTGTTAGAGTTTCGGGGATAACCTGGTAATAACGTGGAAGAAGAAATAGTATTTGGGGGCGGGAGGTACGTACCTTCCGTCGTTGCCAGCATTTCCAGCTTCCGAATACGCTGATCGCAGTGAGGAGAACTCCAATGGCTGTTAGCAAAAGCCTAGATATGTCGCCGCTGTTCTGGGCATCCTCGGATCTGGTGTGATGTTGGCGATATGGAGGGCTGTTCGAGAAAGACGTTATTGGGGCCATAAGGTGGCTGGTTCGGTGACGGTTCGGTTGGTTAAGCGTAGTCGGTGACGATACTAGAAATCTCCAACGGCCGTACGTTCCTCAGGGTTTAATGGCGGAAGACTTTTAAAAGATTGCGCTTTGGCTAGAGGCAAAGAACTTGAACACTGAATTCTAGAGTTCTGATGGTGTTGGTGATATGCTTGGTGATATGTTCGGCGCGCGCATAGGAAGGAAGCAGAAACGGCAACAGAATACCAGATTTTCGAACTATAACATTGGGTGGAGTTGAGAGTAATATAATAAGTACTGGAACTTGGTAATTAATACCAAACAGTTTGAGCGCCGAGTAACAGGATCAAGCGTGATTGACAGCTGTGAATCCAACGGAAAGTGGATAGAAGAGAGTGTATGAGCGAAAGGTATTTCAGCAAAAAGTAGCACATTTTGACACATAACTAGCTGCAAGTCGGACTGTCAATCAATAGTAAGCGACTGCAACCCTGCCGTCGAGTTGACATACCTTCTTATGCGACTTACCTTACAAGCCCGCTTTTCCTATTTGGGATGCCGATCATGAAATTTAGCCAATCAATTGCCTGTAATGCACACCCTTGACATTGATCGACCAATGAGCGCACAGGGCTGAAAGATGTAGGAAACGGGCGTGTAAGGGATATGCCGAACGGTGTTTGAGCGCTAAACGTAAAGTGACAACCCAGCAAGAATCCGAACGAAGCTACATCACCATAAGGCGAGCGATCGACCGTCAGATTACGAATTCCATACACATCCGTTGTCACGGCTGTAGCCACCAAGAACAAAACTATCAGATTCGTCACTGCACAGTATTCGCCATCAAACGGTCAGTGACTGTTATTTAGTTCCACTACTCTAATCTGCGCTATGCCAAATATGTACAACCCTATCCTTCATTTCTAAAAGATAGTAAAGCCGATTCTCGAAGCTACTTATTAGGGGCGTGAGCACGTCCACCGTAACGCTTCAACAAAGGCTTGCCGCCAAGTCGATAGTTTCCTCTCTCGGGGAGACTCCGTGTGCGCGGGCAATGTTAACGTGGTGGTAGAGCACCCAAGAACAACTCTGTCTAACTTAAGTCCTCAATTCATAAAATCATATGCACCCTACAAGCTGCCATGTTAGCCTTGCGTCATGCAACATGCCGTGTCACCTACTTATATACCACCCCATACCGCTTTAAGGTGTGCGAATTCTAGAGTGATTTGGGAAGAAGCACCACTGGGTTGGAGCTTAAGGGTTATGGTACATTGATATGCCATCCCAAAGCCATAAGTCTCAATTACAAGTAGGAGAGGTAAGCGTATGACAGGTTTGAAATGGATTTTTGTACATGCTACAGCAGACGGTGTTTTTCCACGGGCTCAAGTCTCCTGGGTTGTTTTGGGTGTGCATACCGTAGTTTTTTACCGCAGCACTTGAAGATATCGCTTCACTGGCACTTATTATGTCCCTTAAGTATGGCGGGGTGTTTTAATGGTCTACACTGCTGATATATAGCTTCCTATACAGCTAGTGGGAGGGTGGGCACCAGGGCCTGCGATTTTTCACATCTCCCGTATAACATAACCATATCTAACCGCGTATGGATAATGATGGGACCTCCGCGAACCCTCAACCCTAATTCGCCCCGCCTGGTTGAGATTCACGTCAGGGCTAACTCTGATTAGTGATTTTACGGCAAGGTACGAGGCGTATATCACGTGACCCCGAGACGTTCGGTTGGAAGTACTTGACTGCAAAATCGGAGCGAAGGAATGGCAAAACATGGCTCAAACAAACTTAACAGAGCTGAAAAGTTGCTGCCAACGGTAAATCAGCCCAAAGTCCCTTTGTCAACACAATACTCTGCATAAGGGGTGCTGCTATCTGTCAGCCCTACGAGAGCAGTAATCACACCAACCATGCATCCATCAAGTCTAGTGCGAGACAACTTTGGGGTTGGAGGTGGCAGCACAAAGCAAGTTTGCTCGGCGTGGGAGCCGTCGCAGACGCCACCTCCACACAACTGTCAGAGACCACGTGACTCGTCTCAATTGGAACAATTCTGACTTCACAGGCTACATTATAATACTTCACATTTCTAGCACTCATTCACTTGAAATCCATTATCATCAGTCATTACATACAACTCAGCTCTGCATAACTTCACCAAAATTCCCAAAATCTCAAACAAACGTAAGCGCACTCTCCAAAACCTCCCGCAAGCAGAGAAAACAAACACCGGCGACACACGGTTAAAAACCGGAGCATAATTGCTGGAATGATCGAGACAGGTATTATCCGATATATACCTAATATAATCCTATACGCACATCTTCGCTCTTTCCCTCCTCGGACGTCGAAACGATAACATAGGATCAGAACGTTGCAACACGAGATAGTGATTCTAGCAGATACGGATGTTCCAGCCTTGAACGAACCTGTGATGACGCCGATTCTATAGGAAGTAAACCGAGAACCCGCAATTGGATTGCCGGTGGTGGCGATACTATCAGACCACGCGCATCTGGGAATGAAGCCCCACCAAATGCTTGGAAAGAAATACTCGAAAGGAGTTGGTAATGAGTATTGGTGGTCGGTGGTGCGGGGCGGGTCAGTGCGGGAGGTATCGTTGAAAGAGGCATTGGAGCGGGGGACGTATGGGTAAAGGGTGTTGGTACGGGAGGCACCGGTAAGGGAGGTACTGCTGTTTCGATCGAAGGATCGTCGTCGGGTGGGCCTCGATTGGAGATAGATTGCACTCTGGTCTAATACCCTCAGTTAGAGAACCTGGCCATAAATAATGTGAAGAAAGCGGTATGAGGTAGATGGTATATACGTGCCTTTCGTCGTTGCCAGCATTTCCAGCCTTTGAATACGCTGATCGCAGTAAGGAGGACTCCAATCGCTGCTAGCGAAAGCCCAGATATGTCGCCGCGGCTAAGGTTATCCTCAGATCTGGTATGAAGCTGATGATGTGAGAGGACGCTATTCGAGAAAGACGGAATTGGTGCCATATTGATACCGGTCACTGGTGGAATGTTGTTGCTATCTTAAAAAATAGATGATGTGGTTGATGCTGATGATGACTTGTATGAACAGGACTGATTAGAACAATCCGTAACGCCAGTTATTTGTATGCACTGCAACGTTGGGGCGGGATAAAAAGACTAACAGGATAGCAGGATGGAATGATGAACGGCCGCGTAAGTCAAGTTGATGAAGGGGTGGAGTGGGGTTCGTGGAGCGGATGTCTAGACAGTAAAAATTTCACTGTGCACAACCCAGGGCGTAGATATAGAATCGATGATGGGTTGGTCATGATGGATGTGACAGCACGTCTGCACGCGATTGGACAAAATCCCGATAGAGTAACATGAGAAGTGCTAAGTGCAATGCAATGAAATGCAATGCAATGAAAAGCAATGTTACTGGGGTACCTAATGCATGCGGTCAGCATGCAACTTGCAGTACAGGATTTTCACGCTAGGCCAGTTGGAGACGATTTTAATCGCGAGTGATAATATATGATACTTATCTCATCTACCTCCAATTTCGATACTAAATGTCGAGGTATTTTCAAGATGGCCATCATGCGATTGGTTGGTATACTCAGAACTAGTAAGACTTGCGACTTACTGGTAATGAATCGGCAAGCCCGGGAAGAAATATTCGCTACACATGTAGCGAGAAAGCGAAATCTTGTACAATCAACTTAAGCTTCCATTACAAAGGGTTCTGTATCAATTATCCCTCTTGCTGCGGAACTCGTGAAACAGCTTCGAAAGATGGGAATATTCTTTAACACGGATTATCATGGTTCACCGTTTAAATTCGTCGATAGCTATCAGTCATTATTTCTCAACTCCAGGACACATCGCTAAAAACTTTGAACGAGCAAGCGTACCTCTAAAACAGAGAAGGTAGAAATGACCCAGAAAGGTATCAAAATACACGTTTTCCACCTCCGTCGCCGGAAATAAGAATGTAGATCAAAACGTTCTTACACGGGATGGTGATTCCGGCGGATAAGGCTGCTCCAGCCTCGAAGGGACCATAGATACTGCCAGCAGCGGATAGAAGATCTGTAGTGGAATTGCCGGCGGTACTGATGTCTCTGTCGGACCACGCTGTGCTAGGTTACTAGCTGCAGCAAACACGCGGTAGGAAACACTTGATAGTTGGTAATTGGTATTGATAACTGATAGTGGAGGGCGTACGAGCGCGGGAGGCGTTAGTGCAGTGGGCGTCTGTGTAGGGAGGGTTCCGGTAAGGGATGCGGTACGGAAGGTGTAAGTACGGAAGTTATTATTACGGTCGATGGATCGTTCTCGAATGGGCCATGATTTAAGGCGGGTTGAACTCTATTCTACCACCCTTGGTGTTATTGTCTCTAGAAACAACCTGAAAATACTGTGAGAGAAGCGGTGCTAGGAAGCAGATGGTATGTACGTGCCTTCCGCCGTTGCATGCATTTCTAGTTGCCAAATACACTGATTGCGGTAAGGAGGACTCCAACTGCTGCTAGGGAAAGTCCAGATATATTGCCGCTGCTGAGGTTGTCTTCGGATCTTATTTTTGTTCAAGAGCGCTAAGAATGGTACCATAGTGGTGCCGGTGGTGTGGGTGACGCTGTCGTTGTTATCGAGAGAGATAATGTGAGTTAACGAGAAAAAAGAGAGATCTGAGCAGAATGGAATAAAGGACTTGAGTATTTAAGATTTTAAGATATGTGGGCCCAGGGGGTTTCGGCGGCGGCGCGGTAGGGGTACTGTGGTAGTCTAGCTTCGGCGGCATGGGGGGGGGGCGTCGTAGTGTTTTCTTTTTCAGGTGCTGGAGCTTGGGATTGGTTGAGGTACCTACTCAGGCTTGTCCCGAACCAACACAATTGCCAAGCTCTTGTGACTTGACAACGATAGCACATACAAACAATTAGGCCAATCTGAATAACTAAATTTCATAGTTAGGCAGCTTTTTTCTTTCGCTACGCCCCGTTGTATTCAACGCTGTCTGAAAAACTATAAATTTCATGGAATAGTAGATTACATGGAGTAGTTGATTAGATCTGGATCTCGTTACTTTATACTACATAAGTACATATGTACCCACTGAATACGGTGGCTTTGAGTTCATACTTTTCAGCCATGCGTGGCACGTGCGGTGGAATGTCCCATTTCCCGACTTTATCTAGTAGCTGCAGTTATGCCCAAACTTGACATGCTGCGCCTGCTTATGTGCGTCACCAAAGTTGTTCCGACGGCTCCATAACCAAAATCGTTTATGAACAGTTATAGACAGTTTACTGTTCGGCTTTATCGAGCACAACCAATTCTTTTTGCGTTGTGAAGCCCAGCTAAGGTCTTCTATACTAATCGTTTACATGAGATCCGTAGATATCGTTCATCCGTTGAATACCATGTGGGTCCCCAGCCTGAAAACAACGCTTGGCATATCTTGCCAGTTCGACGTGAAATGTGGTTACACTAGGGTTAGGTTTATCTTCGCGAATACATGTGGATTGTAGTTTATACTCACGTGACCAATAGGTACAAATTTGCCAACGATCGGTCTTCATTAAATGTGTTATAAATGACATTACTTGTGGTATTGGGATCATTGATCTCCAGATTTATAATAGTTTTAGATTGCGCAATAAAAAGTATACTTCACTGTCTTGAATTTTTGCAGAATTGGTCAACGCTTAGTTACTCACGAATCTTGCGTACATCAGCAAGCTACATGCTTTAACCGAAGTACTTTCTTGAAAGGATAGACGCAAAATCTCTTAGAGCAATTTCTTTCTCAGATTGTCAGCATGCCAGATTAAATACAGCAAATAGAAGATGGGTGCTGTCGTTTACTCATGAGGACTAGTAAAGGCTTATAACATACTGAAAAAGCATTGATGCAGAATCTACTCAATGTTAGATTCCTGCAACTGCTATCCTCGTCCCAGGAGGGCCACAGAATAGTTCAGCATGGAACCAGTTAAATAGCGGGGCAGAAAAGGGGGGTGAAGCGTAGGACTACTGGGAAGCAGTCTTGAGAAAAAGATGACTGAGAAATTTGAGTCTGTCAGTACAATACAACGTATTCACGAGTAATAGCAAAGCTTGAGACCATGATAGTTCTCGTTAATTATTACGCACGGCGCATCAGTGCTACATAAGTTAACCAAAAACCTTAAACAAGTGCACCTCTAATTGAACTCTCCGTACAGGAAACACGACAAATATTATGCCCGAGAAAAGCAATGCGCAAGGGTTGAAATAGCAAAATGGTGTTTAGCAGAACAAATACACACTTATACCTCGTCCTTCCCAACCTCTGCCATTTACTGTAATATCTATACTCAGATCGTTGCAACACGGGATAGTGACTCTGGGGGATGTGGAAGCTCCTGTTGTGAGAGAGTTTCCTGCAGCGGGCATAGAATTTGTAATGGTATTGCTTGCGGTATTGGTGAAAGAGTCTCCGCCGGATTATGTATTTCTGCGAACGCGGCCGTTCCAAACACGTGGGAAGACACACCCGCAACAGACAAGAGTCGATAATGGGTATTGGTGGGAGGAGCTACGTGGGGCATCGGTTCTAGCGCCGGATCGTTCTCGGATGGGACTTGATTTGAGACGGATTGAACTCTGTTCTAGCACCCTTGATGTTAGTCTAAGTTTCGTAAGGGGTGGCGTAATGGAGGTGAAAGGGGGGGGCATACCTTCCGTCGTTGCCAAAATTTCCAGCTTCCGATTACGCTGATTGCAGTAAGGAGGACTCCAATGGCCGCTATCGAAAGCCCAGATATGTCGCTGCGGCTCATGCTGTTGTCAGATCTCGGGTGGTTTTGGTGTAAAAGGTTGTTGTTCGAGAGAAATTTAAACGGAGCCATGATTGTTGCTACGGAAAACAAAGACTGTCCCAAAGGGTAGACTATGTATACGTGGTTGATGTTGGGCAGAGTACTGTGAAAACCCTAGATGTGCTGTTTTCTGCTGTATGTGCTGTATGCGAAGTAGCAAGGAGAAACCCGGAGAAACTGGAGATCGAAGAGCGCCGGGTAAGTGAAGTCAGTGGAGAATTCCAGTAACATGTTCGAGTAGCTGGTTAGACAGAGGATTATATACTGATTGCTGTTCCCCGCCGTCAGCTTCCTTCTCAGTCTGTGTTATTTTGTTGCCTGCACTTGAGAAAAATACGGGTGGTGCGCATCGTGTGTCACATTGTATCAAACGCTATGCCTGATTTGGATCTACCGTTGGGTGAATGCCGTAAGTAGTTGCCGCTACATGGAAAATGGTTCGGACAGGGGGCAAATACTTCAGGTAGTGAGGGTGCACGGTAAAGGTGCGTCGGACCACTTCTGTAGACATGATTAGTTGGGGCGAAATGTCTGGGCATTTCGTCCGCGGTTTCCTAGCTCGAATTTGTAAACTCATATGCCATCAACGTTAGTTCAATTCAGATTGCATAGCGAATTCAATACTCTACGACACGAGTAGATCTTTAAATGAGCGATTTGGTGAGGGAAGTTGCTACCAATTATTTAGCTCGGTGTCATGATTACTGTCCAGTCCAAAGACACTCGCCAGGGAGAGGAAATGGCTGATGCAATCAATCCTGGAATATACGAGGAGCAGAGACCCGGGCGAGAAGTGCGAGAAGCTTTTGTTGCAAACATATGAACATCCGCTGATCTGGGGCATGAGTTACTTCAACCCAATCAGACTCTTCGTTTCTCGGTAGACCACAACGGCCTCTACTTGTTCGCTTTTCTTTTCTTTTTCCGAGACCCCGCTAGCCTTGTAGCGTATAGAATGACGTGTCTAGATTCCGGGGCAACGGCATAACCTTGTCCCACCGATCCAGCGCAGATTCGAACTTTGAGTGGCCCAGGATAAGTGCACCGTAGGAGTGGTCAAAGCTCCAATACTGAACCGCCACCTCGGGGGATCGAGTTGGTTCCGTAGTTGAATTACTATTTCTAATCCTACCATACAGCTCTACCTACCAGAGCCGGTAATGCAACGTTGTGCAAATTCTGTGATATTATAAAAAGAAAATTGTTTATCACTTTTTTTAACGATGCGGCTTAGCACTAGGTGGTCTCTCAGAGAGAGCCGCCGTGCGACGGTAGCGTCCGAGTAGTGCGAGCGAGTGATCTTTGTGGTCAAGTAGGGCCGAGAGAGGTTGAGCGGGGGGCAAGTGACTGTTGTTAACAAGTTGGTGGGATGGTATGGGGGCGCAGCTCCCAGCACGTGGGTGAGAGATGTGAGCACTCTGGTTCTTCCTGTTGCTTTGAACAGGTTCTGTTTTCAGAAGGGAAGCGGCAATTCTCAAACCTGACTATTTCTCTACTTGAGAGGAGCATCGAGTCGGCATGGCATCTGCCATATCTTTTAACTAGAGTGGTGAGCCTCTCAGTATCTGGGAGGACAACTCTCCCACTCCCATTCGTCCTTTTCCTCATGATCTTCCGCTCTTCCTCTTTGCTGTATGTATCCAGTGGCGCTAAAGTGGGGATGCGGGGGACTGACTTATAGGTGCAAACCCTTAGGAACTGAGCCAGCGGAGAGGACACTCTATGATCCTAATTCTGCTTACGTGGCTAATGAGGTCCTGGCTATCCCTAGATCCATCCCAAAATCGCATAGCGCTCTGAGCAGCTGCGCAGCGTGGGCGGTATGCATAACCAATCTACCTCTAGTGCCTATAATCGTAGAGGTCCATGAAGTCCAAAGCCATGCAGTTCACAACTGGCTTGTTTTGGTACACTCCATTAAGAAACTAGAGAAGACTATTTGGCATATGGGAGGTAACATCCACCATTAGATAGTAGTATCTCTTTCGGCTCCCACCTTCCCGCTTCTGGTGGGTCCTCTACCGGATAATTTGAGAGAATATCATGCGGTTGCTCTAATGATACCTTTAAGAGATCTTCTAGAGCATTCTGTCACTTGAAGTCCGTGGATAGTTTCATCAATCATTTTAATTTAAGTTTATATAAAATTGTAAACGCCCTGCGAAACTTCTGCAAGCATAGAAAGAGAAATACTAACAACTGTACTTATAAAGAACAAGGGCCATGAAACGACCCATAAACCCAAGGGATAGCGGTACTAAGTCGCAATACCGGTGGCTCAGAGTGTTGCAACACGAGATGGCGGTCCCGGCGGATGCGGTCCATGCTTCAGTGAGGGAGCTGGTGCTGGCAGCGGATAGCGTATTTGATGTGTGCTTGGGCATTAGTGTTTCCGACGGACTACGCAGGTCCGCAATGCGGCCGCCGCACCAAAGGCATGGAATGACGCTCGCAACAGGCAGGATTTGATAGTAGGTATTGGTGGGAGAAGGGCTGCCTGCATTGGAGGTGTCAACAGGGGAGGCGTTCACATGGGAGGTGTTGGCATGGGAGGCGTCAGTATGGAAGGATCTTCGGGTGGGCCTTGGTTGGCTAGAGATCGAATTCTGTTCTACCGCCCCCAATGTCACTATAAAGTTCCATGGAAACAACCTGGCGATAGCGCAAGGGAGGGGTGGGGTGATTTATACATTCCGCCGTTGCCAGCATTTCCAGCTACAAATGCGCCGACCGCAATGAAAAGGATTCCAACAGTTGCTATCGAGAGTCCGGATATTTCGCCACGGTTCAGATCGTTGTTAGAATCAGATCTTGGATGCTGTTGATGTGGAATGCTGTTGTACGAGAAAGGTGTAAATGCAGCCATGGGACTATCAGAACCTCAAGGGCTAGACGGGATGGTTGGTGCTGATGATGCTGGTGACACCGTCAATGTTAGTGGCGTATTTATGTATGCCATTTGTTTATATGTAGCTATAATAGGTTGATGAGAAAAAAGAGAAACCAGCGCAGGATGGAAGGGGGCGAAAGTAGTAAGTGAGGTGGGGAAGCTCAGCAACATGGGCTCGAGCGATATATGGGGAGAATCAATCCCATGCATGCGTACAAGATTCTTCTATAGTACACTTAATCGTGGGATTGTGCGACGAGCCGGAGCCAATTAACTAGTGTATGATGCGAACTTTGACAATTCACCTGTCGCTGTTGCATTTCGACTATAAGAGAAAAAAAAGAAACGCAACAACCAATTAGCTCGATTATTCTTGTTCACATATAGAGTAGATCCGATTGATTAGATAGTGGAATCCGCCGGTGTGATTGGTTCCAAAATAAAGATACCTGATAGCTGCGCCTTCCAATTCGTCATCAGGATTATCCTGATGCTTAGAATTTTCAGTCCTGCTCCTAACTTCTGTGACTGGTCATTAGTAGTTAAAAGGTGATTAATGATGGGAATCAATCATCAAGGAGTCAACAGCGAAGCAGTGCTGTGCCTATAGCCAAAATGCGGGACCCGATGGAGAGTTACAGGTAGTAGATTGATCCTGCTATGCGGCTCAACATACCAGAGTAGTAAGGCAACCTTGGGCTAATCCTGAAATCCCAGAAAAGAAACTGCTTATCACTTTTTAACGATAATGGCCTAGCTAGGTGTCTCAGGGTGAAGCTGCAGTTCGATGGAAGCACTCAAATTGGTAAGAGCAATCCATTATGAACATGCAGAGAACATCGTCCTCCTCACAATACACCTTTATCCAACCTTAAGCAGAGCTTGAAAGTGAAATTGGAAGACATGAAACATAATATGAATTGATCTTCATACTGAACAATGCAACATCCGCCTTGTCCAAGCTCAATAGTTTGAAGTAGTCGGATGGTAACGCGCTTAGAAAGTGAAAGAAAGCCAACAAGCAGAGACGCATTCCAGACTACATTGATTACTTGAAAAAGATTGATAGAATAGAAACAATGAAAAGAGAAATGATGTAAATTGCGGTGATGGAGGTGAGGAGAGGCTCAACGTCAAAAGGCCAAATTGTACTAAAATACGGTGCGGCTCGGCGGATGATTTACCGCACACGCTAAATCCTTTAATAATTTTAACCGCATTACAAGTGACTGTATATACTATACTGAGACAAACAGGATCGTCCTCCCCAGCCGCTGCCGTTTTTTGCAATGTCGTGACGGTAACATAATCTCAAATCGTTGGAATGCGGGATGGTGATCCTGGAAGGTACAGGTTTGGCCTCTTTTGTAGTGGGGGCGCCAGTGTCTGAACTGGATACTCGGGTTCGGCAAATTCCGAGCGCAGCCCTACTACACATTTAGTTTTCTGTTACCAGCCCTCAGGTGTACGACAATCCTTGTTTTAGGCTTTTTCTTAGGTCAGAACAAGCTGTGACAAATGATCTTCGTTAGATGGACTGGGATCTATATGGGTGGGATTTGCTCTTTTGTCTTTTCGTTTTTGAGGTTTTTTTGCATTCTCATGACTTCTCTTGTTTTTGAAAATGTATGATTAATATTAAATTTACCTGCACTGAGCAAATAGTCCGCTGCTCTATCTAGAAGGTGCTCACGGTGGTGAACAATGAAAGTTGCTCTCGTAAAACTAGGCTCACTTTTAGCAAAAATGTCTGATTATGGCAACAATGATGAATAAATACGACGTACCAGTGACAATTTCTGCTATTCTGGTCACTCCTCAAGCTGTAATACACCTATGCGAACGGCGCCCAGAAGGGTTAAAAGCATGCGGCTTTTCTCGGGTCCACAAATCTAGTTTCCAATTAATGATAATACTACGCCTATAGCCGCAACGCGACGCTTCAGCAATAAAGACTCAGCCGCTAAGTCGACAGTTGCGAGACTTTGTACAATGTTGACACGGTCGTGAAGCGTTGATAAAACTATCGACAACTGCATTTATCGAGCATAATGACCCCAATTCCTGTTAGAACCCATCATACTTGTCTACTTCTTCAGAATACTCACCAAGCAGGTACCCTAGCGGGCTGTCCGGCTGTGATAGACGTACTACTTTATAGCAGAAGTAGTTCTTGCCTTTCACATCGGTACTCGCGCAGCGGGGGTGGGAGTGTCTGGCTCATATGAATGAGTTTGAGTTCTTATCTGGGCTTTCCTTCCTCTATAATGGTGCCCTGTCCTCTACAACTGTCCTATCCTCCACAACTGCGTCTTGTCCTCCATATTACTATCGCAAAAGTTGATTGACCGATGTGCAGAGTGGTTCGGGAAGAAGCACCACCACGTTGGAGATTAAGAGTTATGGTAAGTTGATATACCATCCCAAAGCCATAGGTATCAATTAAATGTGGGAGAGGTAACCGCACGTCTCGAGAGAGATATGGAGGTTTGGGTTTTTGTACCCTTTCCGTCAGAATATTATGAAGTTAGAACAATTGTATTCCCTATTTCCCTATTAAAGTCGCAATCCGCGAGTAATGCGTAATAACATCCACTTCTCAATACCTCCCTCCATTCCTGTTTCACGTTGGTTATTATCATGTTGAGACGGACGAAAACAAATGCCTACAGATGATTTCGCCCCGAATAATACCAAATTAGTTCTTGCTGCTTATAGGATGCGCTAGTTTTGTTCGTATACGGGAGCAGTGGTAAGGCTACCGAAATACTGATAGGGAACCGGTAACCCCGGCAGAAAGTGGGTAGAGTGGTTAAGCTGCCGAATCTGTGATAATTGTATAAAGCACAGGAGGAAGAAAGCATGGATGTAGGAATAATTCAATGTTGTATCCTGCAAGCCTATTCCACCTGTTCCAGGAGATTCGTGGAATAAGTATCCACTCCTATATGGAAACATGTGCCCAACTACCAACCGCTGGAGTCTAATACTCCTTGTCTTGCAGGAGAGATTTTTTTCTCCTGGTGACATGATGGTGACCGATCTATCATACCGCAAGAAACAGTGTTTTTCCATTGCCCTAAGTCTCCTGCGCTGTTTTAAGCGTGCACTCCGTAGTATTTTGCTACCATGCTTAGATATATCTGTTCCAACTTATACATCAAGAAATCTACTTTATAAAGAAGTCGACTGAAATTCAAATAAGTCAATTATTTATTAAATAAGTTGGCTTATTTATTAATACAAGTTATGGTGGCGGCTTCGCCGCCCTTTGGAGGTACCCAGATAGATCATCTCCAGCTCAACTCTCAGGTATACCTTACCCCTGGCTTTCAAGTGCTTGGAGGGTACCAAAAGTTGGGCACACTTCCAGATATGATATCAAGTCCTGGCAGCCATTTCGCTGTACTAGAACATGTAAAGATAATCTAGTGACATCTATGACTTGATTTGTGTGAAGGAAAAAAGTTGAATGCACCACCTGGTCTCTCTACCAAATACCACACATATGGTGCCATGCCACCCTCCACATCAATGACTATCTGTATCCAGGTGGATATTCTACTAAATAGACTATCTAGCCACTCTGTTGGTTGTTTCTGTTGAGGGACATTATGTTGGAGAAAAGGAATGGAGAAAGGCATCAAGACCACAGTAGTAAAAGGAGTGAGGATCTATGACTTACTCAACTGCCATTGATATACCCTATGATTTGTAGTGGTGAATCAGTGGATCTAGAAGGCAGAAGGCTTATCTTCAACATTCCACCATACCTCTTGCAGCATTGTAAGGGGATTCTGGAGGGAGCAGTTCTAGCTCGAGGAGCATAAGAAGAGTGTAACAGAATTTAATAGAACTCCCAGCCTGGAGAAACCAGTCATATTGCATGGATTATCAAAAGCTCAACATAAGAACATTTAACCAAGAGCTTGAAAGAATAGAGTGTGTATTTCATTGTTTGGCAAAATGATACATCCACAAAAGTACTAATCGACTATTGTCTGCACTATGCATACATGTGTACATTCACAGCGTTTAGCAAGCTTCCCGTAAACCTCTGTACAATGTGCAATCTATGGTCTTTGACAGTCCATTCATTGAAGGGTGCACCTGAGTCTATGGAACTATATAAGACTGGTGGTGAGAGATGGATCTATACCTGCATTTACTACATGTGTAACACCGGGAGATCCACTCTAAGTCCTAATCAATAAAAGCCCCTAATGATTTCCGGACTAATAAAGAGAAGAATGAATAAAGCTTCACTCAGGATGTGTAGAAGGATTACTACCCAAGGTAACAAGATAACTGTTCCATTCTCTACTCCCGAAAGATAGTATCGACTGAAGAGTATCGTCTTACGCTATCAATATACTGGAGCACACGATTTCAGAGTATCCTACTCAGGAGATCCTCTGAACTAACAAACTATCGTGCTCGTCCTCAGACTCCCTTTGGACTTAACAGTATCAGCCCAGCAACCGGCACGTATATCCAAGAACTGACTGTCCTCAAGTACGACAACTCCAAGTATCGACTTGTCTTATAAGAAACAGCAGAGTAGTTTTGCCTCAGCAGAAGGAGTAGTGCCGGCTCAAGAGTGTCCTTAAAGCCACCACGTTATCGGGCTGGTTCTTTGGACTCAGGAGTATCGTCTTGCTCTCTTCCCGATCAATGACTTGCTTCGACGAAGATACTAGGATTAATCAAGTATCAAGTGTGATGGGGTTTATCCATGATATAGAACTGAAGGTGAACGTACCACTCTGGACTTCAATGGAGAAGTATCCTCGTTGACTTCAATACGGAACTAATAGATAATACATGGGAATAAAGTCAAGGCTTAACCTCCAGGTCGAGAAGGTCAATAGGTATCCGTAGATAAATTTGGATGTAGATTGTATGTTTGATAGTAGATTATTGATGTCGTTCCTCTATATCGGTATCGCTGATATTTATCCGATGATCCACACCCTTAACAATCCTAAGACTGCCTTAGCCTGCTTCTGAGTTCGCATACGTAACTGCCTTATCATCCTAGCCTTCTACCATTGATGGTTGAGTTCTAACTCCCATGAGCATTAACTACTTCATCAAGGTAATGAGCTCATATTGTGACACTATTGCTATTGGTGATATCTCATATCGTTACGAGCTTATCTGAAGCCAGTTATCAACTAATAGGTTCGTGTCACCAAGCGCCAGTGAGAGTGCCCTCTCATATACCCACCGGGTACATAATGGTTTAATGATTGCGGCAAACGACAGAACTCTTAATTTGACTATGCTTTACTGGAGCCAAATGTACAGTATTCTGCAACTGTACTGTATTGCCATATATTGAACAGAGAGTATCCCGCGCCCCTCAGGACATTTGAATCGTAAGTCCCATTTGTCCCAGACCAAGAAGGTGTGGTCGAAATAAGGGTTGATTCGTATAAGGCCATTTGGTTGACAGGGCTCCGATATATCAATCATTGGTTACTACTTATCTTATATATGACTCTGCATATCTCAAGATGTGGTAGTGGTTTGATATTGATGACATCTCATCTCATAAGGAATGAACCATTGGAGTATGAGAGAATAGTCATTTGTTCGGCGACTAGGGATCACGTTTCCTGCCGTTAAGAAATAACCACTGAGAAGTAGTGTTAGCAACGGGTCCGGGTAACCCGCCAGCGGTACGGTTTTTGGCCGGCAGTTTGATTCGGTTCAGTTCCAGACCCGGCCAAAAACCCGACCCGCTCTATCTTGGCGGGTTTGTTACCCGGGTTAGACCCGGACCTCTGTTCCATTTTACGGTTCGTACAGCTTTGGTTCAACTTTAGCTCTAATCAAGTATTTGAGTTGTGATTGTAACATGACATGATGAATACGTAGATTGTGCAGTTTTAGCCCCTCTATCACGTCCCGCATTCGCATTTGCGATCCGACCAATATTTGTTGAATCGCTGTGGAATAACATGATATTTTGAGCAAAATTCGCGGGTTTTTAATAGCGACTCAATGAATATTGGTCAGATCGCAAATCTGTGAGTGGGAGGTGAAAGAGGGCACAATCTACATATTGAGCATGTCATGATCCAATCAGAACTCAAATACTTAATTGGAGCTGAAATTGTTAGGTTGAAATGCCAGGTTTTGCTGGTAAAACCAGCCCAATTTCAACTGTCCGGGTTTTTCATGTGGTAAAACTCGTTGCCACGGTCCGGGTTCGGGTGGAACCGGACCCGGAACCGACCCGGCAATTTGGAACCGTGGCTAACACTACTGACAAGCGACATCATACGACCAATATCGATTTAAAGATAATATACATCTTAATCGCGCTTGGCTCGATCGCTGTCGTTGGTGAATGATATAAAGGTAGGGTAATGAAGATATTACCAATAGGTAAACATATCCGGAAGGTTGATCCAATTAGGAAATCCGAGTGACAATTCATGATTTCGGATTGAGTATCAATATTTGGCTTATCGAGTGATCCTGTATGATCCCGGAAGTATCCCTGTAACACCCTTCATATCCTCCTCGAGAGTCTGCTTGATGTGTGCACAACAGAGCAATGCTTGAGAGCTGTGCCTGAGAGATGCATTCTTTGGGAGGAGTTCAGTTTTCCACACGATGCTTTGGGCCGATAAATATCAGTCATTTTGTGGAAGGTTTGACACAAATGTTGATGAACTGAATCTGCTTGTCTAAGTGCTCCTGGTACTATAAGCACCATCACTAACACAATCATCATCGTCATAATCACCATGGCCAATGTCACATTGCCATCATTACAATTAGCACTGGAATGAATATGTACTCATACCTCTACAATCTGTAGGCTGTGGACTGCAGAACTTGCTAGACAATCTGAGTCCCAAGATCCATTTCTCTACTTTTTTGGCAGAATCTAAAAATGTGATTGTGAATACCATAACTATAACGCATTATGAGATCTCATTATGGTGGGCACAATAAAGATAAACTTTACATGTTAATATTGACCGATGTTACGATTTCTGCCACCATACACCACCGAATACCCACTACACACCATCTTCTTGATGGTGTCTGGTGGCTGCAACTCTGCAAGACTCCGAATCAAATAACAAGAAGCATACATGTGAGCATACTATAGTCAGGTGAAATTGGAAGTATCTTGCCTTTTGAAAGTAAACTTGGAAGTATAGAGCCAAGTTGGGTGGGAGTGTATCATGTCATGTAATTGGCAACATACTTGTGAGCATGCTTGGAAGTGTGCTTGAGAGCATCTTGAGAGCCTACAACAGAGCATATATGGCTGTGAATGTACCATTCAGTGTAAATAGCAGCATCCTTCAGAACCTGCTGAGAATTGTACTTGGGAATGTACTTGGTGGTGTATCTGGGAAAGTACTTGGAGTGTACTTGGAAACATCTTCAGATCTTACTTGGGAGCATAGAGTATAGCAGCCTCGGAATGTGGTATTGAGTGTGATTGGAAGCATACATGATATTGTGCACAGGAGTGTACTTAAGACCGTTGTGAGAGCTTACTTGGAAGCCTACAATACCATGTATTCATCAGTATCATTGATTGCAGCATAATATATAGTAGTATTAAGCGCACAAAATTCTTTGGATATCATAGTAATATAGTTAATGCGCAGGTTTATAGGAGCTCTTACTGCCATGCATCAAATATGCCATGGATTACAATTCCTGCAATCACTTCTCTATGAGTTATGCATCATATACTGATATTTTTCTCGGTGTACCAATCTACCCCAGAGTCTCCTGAATATATATACTTCCCATCACCCAGTCCACCTCTGTTATCTCTATTATTCAGTGCACCATCATCCCGCTGCTGACTTTCCCTGCCAATGTAACATCAGCAACAACCCTAGTTTCGGTCTGAAACACCGAGGTGTTCCGGACGGCTCCGACGGCTCTGGCGGAATCTCGTACCCTCTGACAGAGAATCAGACGCGACCTGTCGCCCAATCGACGGGTCGTGTGGCATACCTCCCTTGCGGCGGCTATTATACGAAGCCTCTTATTTGTGTGACGCGTCGCGTTGTATATTACGCTCGCCGCTCCTGCGTCAGGCTTCCTTTACTTTGTGTCCGGAATGTGGTGACTTATACGCACAATCAGAACGACATGTATGTTACACTCTTTGCAGGGGTTGCAGTTATGCAGCAGCCATTTACACAACGCCTGGCGATGTTTATGCCTTACTTCGGCCGATAGCCACATGCCGCACTCTCATTTATGTTTCGCTTTGAGATTTTGTCACTAATTGCAATACAGTCTTCGCTTCGGATACATCGCTTGCCGTTGCATTTGCTTCGCCATTATCGTATTTTACATGTCTGAAATATACTGTCCAATCTTGACACTCTCCAGTACTATGCCCTCAGTCCTCCACATTCTGCGTTGATCCATCATCGGCTTGCGATGCTTCTTCCTCCTCATCCGCATCTGTATCATCGCGATTCTCGCCCTCGTACCAGTAGACATCACTGGTTCCCAGGTCAAACCTCTCGAGTTCAGTTGCGACCCGTCATCGCTGGCTGGCGGTGGGGATGGCATCTCTTTCGTCACCTTCATCTTCGAAATCCCCACTGCCCCCTGGCATTCCGAAATGCAGTTTGTCATCCATGCAATTGTTGTCTATCGGGATGTTTGGGTCAGTGCTTCCGATCTCAGGTTCCTCAAGCGCCACTTCGGAGGTTAAATAGTCAAGAAGAATAGCATTGTCAACACGCGCTGCTTCCACGCTGATCACCACAGCAGGCGTTGGGTTCTCTGTCTGTTGGATCTGACGCTTGACTGTGGGAAGAGTGTTGTTATACACCTTCTGCTGGTAGCTCTCCGGTAGTGTGTTCCAGGTATTCATCAAGAATGTATACGTGTCTGCAACGCCAGGCGAGGTTAACAACTTGTGACCCGTTACAGCCCAGCAGGATACGATCTTACCACCGTCATTCTTGCAGTTGAAGTAGTTCGAGCGATCAGGTCTGTCCGCTTTCAGCTTTGACTTGGAAGCTTTCGGATGAACATCTTTGTTCTTTTGCCACTCCAGGAGAGCATGGCGCAACGCGGTGCAGGTAAACATGATCAGTGGCGAGGGTATATGACCGTCCTTGTTGTCAATCATGGAATTATAAAATCCATTAGCATACTTACCGCAGTTATTCGCCCGATGATAAAATTTGGTGTAGATAAACCACGGGATTGCTTCCGCCAGGAAATAAAGTGGACGCTAGCCATTCGTTAGCAGCTTTCGACTCTCTCTGCGTTGGATTTGGACCGCGTACACCACCTTCCACACGCTCTGCGATAGGAAAAAGATACTTATTGTCTGCCAGAAGGGAATTAATGAATTCCAAACGCTCTGCTGCGGATTCAAACTGGTGGAGATCATAAAGCTCTGCTATGTTGTCCCTTGCTGTTTGAATTAAATGCGATTTAACCTTATCGACTTGTGCTCGAACCTGGTACCAGTTTGAACGTGTAATATCCAACGTGGAGCGTTGCTTCAGCATATATCTTTCAAGATTTCCTTTGTGCGTGCCTCAAATGCTATGGACCAAATGTTGTTTTGCTGCATAGCGGTGTTCCAGTACATATCTATTATCTGCCAGTATGGGGCTTCAGCTAATGCTTTCGAAACGCGTCGCGTTGCATAACTTACTGTCTCCAAGTCGCTTGCACTCATAAACGGCCGTTCGTTTCACATGTAGAGCTCCAGGAGTCTGCCCGTTGCAAACCCAAGACGCATCATGTCTGAGTGACCGAATCTATGGATGCTGCGACTGCCGGAGACCATTGATCGAGGTGTAGACACCGCCTGCGGTTGCAATTGCCACTGCCTCTGTCTCTGATTCTTTTCAGTAGCTCGTGTTCGGAGTGGATTTGTAATCATTGTGTGGGCTTCTGGATTAGGGATGGGGGTAGGCAGGTTTTCAAGACCGTGGAGAGGAGTGGGAGTGATAACAATGCCGAATGCGGGGCTGGATACAACGCGACGCGTTGAGGTTCCTCCGGGTGCTGGTGTGCTACGACTGCTTGTATCCGGCGTGGCAGTTGGAGTATTTATTGACCGTCGCTGTGTAGCGGACAGGGTGGAAGTCACGCGTTGATTGAAATCTGCAACGCGAGAATTGTGCAGCGAAGATGAGGGGGTGGAGTTTTGACCTTGGATTGTAGAGGGTACGGAACTCCCTCCTTGAGAGGAATCCCTGTCGCCAACCGGTACGGAAACGCGTCTCTTAGCAGGCGGAAGTTGAGAATTTTCCGAAGTCCCACGCTTTTGTTGATTCTGACGACTAGCAGGACTTCGAACATTTCGTACAACTGGAGTCCTGTCAGGGTGAGAGCTTTGGGAATGCATAGTGCAATATAGATGTTCAAGGTTAAGAAAGTAGGAATAATTACCTGTGCATGCATATGCAATGGTAGGCGAGGTAGACTCCTATTTGAGCGACCATGGAGGGTTTCGACAAAAAAGGGAGGCGCAGTGTGGACCGCGCTAGACTCTAAACCCTGACAATACTCAGTGACGAGATCCCTTGAAAAGCATTCAATTATGGGTTCAACTGCGATGAGATTGAACTCAGATTAAACTCAGATTAAACTCAGCATTGATATTCACTGTTACAGCAACGTCTGAAGGTCTATTTGCACCGCTTGAAGGGTGTTTATGCCATCTTGGCGCCATTATCATCGTATTGCACTCATTCTTGGCACAATACTTCGAACCATCGACTGTGTATATCTTTGGCTTCCCGGTGGAAATCCCCCTCTGGCAGAGCTACAAGCATCGCAAAGCGAACAATGACGGATTCTCTATCCTATGACATCAGTTGCATGTGCTTTTTCCACTGCTAGGCATTGGTAGCCGTGTTGGATGGTTGTACAGTTGGGACAACTTAAGAACTACTCAGTTTGCTTCGAGATGCACGAGGTCTGAGCAGTAAAAATGATGTATGATGCAAAAGCAACACCCGGCGTGGTAAACAGTCCTCTCCCCGAGTACTAAATCTCGTCTCGAGGCTTGTCGTTCATGAGGTGCCTGGTGGTTCTGCAAGATGAAGGCTGGGCCGTTTAGTGTTCGTTAACCAACAAAACTCACAAGTTGAACCTTGAACCAAGAAATCGCCGGAACTCAAGTATATATATCCCTTCTTCCCGCCTACACCTCCTTTCTCTTTTCCTCCCGTATTGTACACACCGACAGCATCCTGATCTCGACATCACGTGACTTGCACAAAACAACGCCTCTCGTTCCAAAACACACCCGATAACCTATACAACTTTGTACTTTCCCTCTGGGCTTTCTTCCGCTACAACTGTATCATAATGCTAATGTTTCGGATGTAGATTCATTTTCAACTCACAGCGATGGCACCAAAGGGCAGCAGCAAAGGAAAGGGGAAGGCTAGGGCAAAGATGCCGACATCGGTTATAAATTGACGCCTGTCGTTGGATCGGGGCCGTATAAAGGGATTTATCTCGGAACACATCCGTGGACTCATACGGATATACAATGTTTGCTGCATCAAGGATGAGAGGGCATGGGACCTCTTTTATGATATAATCTTTCTTGATCCAGTCACGACTCGCCACTTTTCACAATTCGAGCTGATGTGGCCGCACCGCAGGAGCAGGAGTTCGCCTTTTTGGGAGTGGTGGGCTGTCTTCCGCTCATATATGGGGCAAATGTTTGACAAAACCCGCAACCAAATGAACAATTGGAGGTGGGACAATCCCCGTGCCTTCGGGGATCAAGTCGATTGCTCCAATCCGCAGACAACCAGCTTGGGGAAGGTTAAACGCACCGGTGAGCGTTTCTGTTGGTACGGTAGCGATGATCCCAGGGCAAAGATTGAGCCGCCAAGCTGTCGGCAGTACAAACCAGGCAACTTCCTGGCCGTTAGACCACTGAATTGGGATGAGATAATCAACGAGGATGATGATGACAACTGGGCGGATCCCGGTGCGCCGAGCAGTGGAAGGAGCCATCCTGCTGATGACAATGACAATGACGACGGCGAGAGTGAGGAGGACACGCAGGGCGGTGAGAAAGCGACCGGGAAAGGGAAGGGAACAAACGATCGGAAGGGGAAAGGGAAGGCGACTGAGGACGGGAAGGGGACAGGGAAGGGGAAGGGGAAGGGAAACGGGAAAGGGAAAGGTATTGTTATACACACCCCAGGGGGAGATGATATCTCTCGTGCCGTTGCTTTGCAGTGGCAGAAGGAAATGTCAGAGGCAGACTTGGACACGGAGGGCTAACTAGAGAGGGTATATTTAGAGCTGGAAGCATCGCCCGCCGTGTCAATTTCCTCAGATGATGATACTGACTCTACCGAGTCGGACGGAGAATATGACTCAGAAAGTGATTCTGATGTGGATATGCGAATGGAGGATGATGTGGACGCACTGGACGGCATTGATTTAGACGGCGATGTGGATATGGAAAGGGACAGTGAAGATGAGGAAGATGAAGAGGAGGAAGATGAGAAGAAGGAGGAGGTGGTGGATGAGGATGAGGAGGAGGATGAGGATAATGGCAAAGAACCTTGGACGATTGGCCAGGGAGAGATGGTAAATACATCGGCTGACAATGCTGATACCATGGTAGACGATGAGCCAACCGTGTTACCTCAGCATGGCCAGGAGATGCGCGAGCATACCCCACGGCCACAACCTCCGGCGCCTGACCCATGGCCACAAACCACAGAACCTCCCCCACGACCACGAACTCCAGAGACTCATACCCTCAGTGGGCTGGAGTTTTTGGGGCTTGTGACGCCGCAAAAACCTCGCCCAGTGGCGCCAACTCTGTGAGAAGCTGAGGCAGCCGGAAACACCTCGGATGTCGATGTGGAGCAGCAGCTACTTGGCAAATTGGCAGGTGGCAACGGTCTCCCCGATGGCCCTCTCCCGGATGTTCCTCTCGCGAATGTCCCTTTCCCCGATGTCCCTCTCCCCAATGTCCCTCTGCCTGAGGCGCGGCCGGATGGTTCGGTAGGCGAGGAGTGAACCAGTCCTCGCGTTGCAGAGGAGGCGTGCGTTTGGATTAGAGTCGGGTTCTTGTCTTGTGAGTTTCCTTTGCTGTAATCTATTCATCTCAGGCACTGATTAAGGCACGCGTGGAGGTGTTTTGTTCGTTTGGGTTAGGGTTGTGGGCTTGTTCGTTTTCTTTGTTCTAATCTATTTATCTCAGGCATTGATTAGTACACGCGTCGCGAGGTTTTTGGATTGCTCAGGGTTTATTTTTTATTTATTCATAGTATTATGGGACATCACGCATGCAGTGTTTTTGCAACTCCTGGCGTGATGGTGTTGAGGCTCAATAAATCTCTCAAGTATCGTGAGCTTATACCCACACCAGACTGCTCAGGCCCAGCACCAACTTTCGTCCCTTTCTACAGTGAATACTCCACTCCTCCCGTGTCATTGACAATGCCAGAGAAGACCCCATTCCATTGCCCCAAATTTTCATGCCAAAATAAGTTCACCTCAGACAGCTGGCGACTTAAATATATCAAATTACATCATCCTGAACACCTTCAAGTTGCAAAGAATCTGACTGTGCGCAGCATGCCCCGACGCGTTGAACCCGCTCAGCGTCATGAATTCAACGCTAACAAACATTCAGTCGAAGACTTGGATGCGTTTCCCTACCTAGAACACATTGAAAACATCGCAGACTCGGAGTCTCAACCACCGCCACCTCCTCTGCCGCGGACAGAAACATACTCCGGTGCCGGTGCTCCGCTGAGCAATTACATTGCTGAGCCATGGGAACGCGATGCTCAGGGTTTCCTTGAGACGAACCTATAGAACAATCCCTACTACCCGTTTGCGAAGCATGAAGAGTACAAATATATCCAGTGTGGGATCAAGAAGAAGGGCATGAAGATGTACTATGACAATGTGCTGAAGGAAGAAAACACCGCTCTGCGTTTCCCAAGCTTCAAAAACGGGGATGGCGTCCAGAAGCTCGTGGCTAGCATGCCATATGATCTGGCTCTCGGGGAGTGGGAACTACACACTCTCGAGGATATGAGATGGAATGACAATCACCAATGCCCTATCAAATACTGGAGTCGAGACATCATCAAAAGCATGAGATGGTTGATGCGGCAGCCAGCGTATGCCGACCATCTTATTTACGCCCCGCAGCGTTGCTTTAACAGCGATACGCCACCGAAACGCCTCTATACCGAAATGCACACTGCGGACTGGTGGTGGGAGACACAAGTAAGGAGAGATACTCCAGGATTATAACGTGCTAATCGACGTTTAGGCAATGCTCAGAGTGGGGGATACACTGGTTCCCTTGATCTTCATGTCCGACGGAACACATCTCTCGAATTTTGCTGGCGACATGAAAGAGTGGCCTGTATATATGACAATTGGCAATCTATCTTCGAAGATCCGCCAGATGCCCTCAACACACAGCGTCGTGATGGTCGCTCTCCTGCCGATTCCAATCAAGCACCGCAATACTCCTCAGAAGCGGCTGGATGTGCAGTGGCAAACAAACCGAGAGGTGCTGAACGAAGTACTCTGGTAGTTACTCCAGCCTCTCACCTTGAAGCACAATCCCGGCGCCGAGAGCGGGTATTACCACGTTCTCTGTGCAGATGGCAACTTCAGGCGTTGCAAACCGGTTTTAGCAGCATGGCTTGCAGATTGCCCTGAGTATAGCGACCTACATCATCTCGAGCAGCATGTCTGTTTTTGGTACGAGTGTCCAAAGAACGAAGTTGGAGATTATGTCCCTCCTGACAAGCAACACCCCCGGCGGGATCACAACCTATATCGAACGCTCAGCAATGCCAACACCAAGGCAGCCAATGCCGAACTCTCGTCGCACCATGTTCACCAAGGATTCAACTTGTTTGGACATATTCCCTGTATCGTGAGCGACCTCCCTAAGCCCAACCTCCTCCATACAATGCAGATCGGCATGCTTGACCACCTCCAGAAGTGGATTTTCCACTTCAGGAAGACGCACAAACGGCTCGACAAGTACAATGCAATCTGGTTATCCGTGCCTGCTTACCATGACCTCACACCAAAAAATAAGTCATATGAAGAAGTTTCTCAATGGAATGGGAAGGAGATGAAGGAAATGAACCGGTACCTGCTTGGAGTTGTAACCCAGTCTCTACAAGGCAGAAGCCCCACTCAGCGTCCCATATTCAATCACGCAATTGAGTGCACACGGGCATTGTTAGAATTCTATATGTATGCTCGATATAAATCTCACGATGATGCAACATAGAGCTACACAGAGGACACCTTGAGTCGTTTTCACATCTTCAAAGATGTTTTCTGACTCGGGCGAGCCGGCAAAAAGGCGAAGGCCAAAGCCAATGCCCTGAGAACGGAACTCGTAAAGACGCAAAAGGTAGACAAGGAAACAAATGCTGAAACTTGGACGCCGTCTGAGAAGCACCGCGAAATGAACGCCTGGCGGGATTATATCAGCCACGAGTTAGATGTTTCCAAGGAGTTAGATGCCGACTTCAACTGTCCAAAGATTCACTTAATGTCTCATTGGGTCGAAGAGATTCGTCAATATGGAGCCTTGCAACAGTATTCTGCCGAGAGACATGAACAAGCACATAAAACGAACCTGAAGGATGGTTGGAATGCCTCCAATCACAATCTCAACTACATGCCACAAGTAATCACCTTTTCGCGTCACATCCTCAGCTTCGAAGTCAGAGAGCTCAAGCTCCAAGCCCTCGCTCAGCGTCGGGAGAACAGGGCTGCCGCATGTAATGTCCTCCCTTCCGGTGCTGATCTGGCTGCCCCCCTAAGCCCCCAGTCATATGCGAAGCCCGAATTCATGGGACCCCAAAACCGCCGTGATGGAAAGGATCCTGACGCTATGATCAAAGACTTCAGAGCATTACTCGACAATACACAAGACGCAACACACCGCGTGGCAATGTACAGCAGCACACAGGAGTTTATCAAGCATAAGAGTTGTAACAAGACGTATATATCGGATGAACAACTGCACGCAATGGAGCTCTGTATTTACCATGGTATTAAGGTTCAAGTTGAGGGTTTAGATGGTGAATGCATATCTCAGATGTGTCGATGCACA
>Ga0307514_10001043_pt1 | contig 39869 bp, 53 predicted proteins | sample 16_EM_MG_FD_203088 | JGI IMG/M metagenome (GOLD analysis project Ga0307514, IMG submission 203088) | Populus trichocarpa ectomycorrhiza microbial communities from riparian zone in the Pacific Northwest, United States - 16_EM | ecosystem: Host-associated > Plants > Roots > Unclassified | place...
CACTAGCACTCCTATAGCGCCTAAAGACTCTTGACCAAATTTAACTCGTTTTTTCTTTCTGATCGAATGGAACAGAGACATTGCGGCGAAGCAGTCCCCTGTCCGTGGTCAGCCCTGGCCTTTCCCCTTTTCTGTTGGCAGTTGCGGAGTTTTTCCTAGGCGCGTTCTTGGAACAGATGAGTTGAAGCCGTGTGCCATGGTTCTTTGATAGAAGAAGTGCGGGCGAACGGGAGTCCGTTGCTCCATTAGAGAAGTTACGTTTCCGTGCATGGGCACTACCATTGGTCGAAAACCCGACAGTGCGGAGACGAACGCCACGCCGGTTCTTACAGCATGATGAGCAAATCGTTTGGTAAATTTTGTCAACGTGGTGAGGCTCAGGGAAGAGAGCAAACACACACAACGGTGCGACAATCCGATCATGCTACGTGCCATCCCTCCACAAACGTCACGGCCACTGGTATGGAACCCTGCATTCTTACACTCCACGTGCACGAGGAGACCTCGTACTGTTTTTTTTTCTATTCTTATGACTTCCTTTTGTGTTTGTTCGGTACCGGTATGGGGTTGGGTGCGTAGATTGCCGCCCTTACTCGCTCGAGTTTCTAGGAAGGCATGTGCACACAGTTCAATAGTAATGTGACAGCAACTGATTCATGTGATCCACGGTTTGTGCGGCCGCCGGGTCAATATCGGGGGGGGGGGGTAGAAGAAGGGTGGATGAATAGATCGAGTCTGTTGACGCCTTCGAATGAATTTTGTTTGTGGGTTATTGTAGGCTACCGTCGGGAGAATCGACGCTCGTTCGTCAGATGTAGATATATAAGTACTTCTCCTTGGGAAGCTCGTCGCTCGTAGAATGGGCATCTGTAATGTATGTGAGAAGAAATCTTGGAAGATGGCTCACATTAAATAACCAAACGCGCCCGGTACAGCACTGCACAATGTGAACCACCACTACACATCCATCACCGCGTGTAAGGGAGGTTCACACCGTTGATAGGGAATTCGGAATGTCCGGTGAGTTTCTGACTGCAGACATGGAAGAGATGACGAGTAGTGAGCGAAACGAATAGATTGCCAACGTGTTGGGGCGGAGGCGCAGCACCACCTGTCGTAATCATGAGCACGCCGGCGCCGGGGTCGTCAACACCCGGAAGGGTGTGTGAGCATCAAGCGTTGGCTGATGGGTCCAAGCAAACGACGGATGACATGACAGTTCCCGCCTCCGCGGCTCCAATCCTCGGACGATGAGGCAAGTTTCACAGATCCTTTAGCCGAAACATGTGCATAAGAGGCCAAACTGATTGTGGTCCTCGTGGACCAGGAACACCCCGTCAGGATGGATCAGTTGTCTGTCGAGAAATGGTCGAAACAGTGGACCCTGGGGTTGTTTATTTCCCCATGATTTGCGAGCTGATCATCAACTCCTATGGATGTCGGTTCCTGCCGCCACCTCCTGATACATTTCGACTCCCAGAACGCAAACGCATCGGCAAACGCGACCTCCTGGATCGGTTTATCCCCGATGATGCTGCTGCTCCGGGTCCTTGGCCCCGTGTGGTTGCGCTTGTCAAGAGACGATCGCGGAGTTGATCGGAGTCTGAAAACGACGACAACGCACCAAACGCAACCTGTTGAGTTGGACAAACAGCATCCGTCAAGTCGACCACGAATCCTCGAAAACAAATTCCATCCTTTCCCCTAGTTATGGCCCAGACTTTCATTGGGTCAGTACTTCTCTCCATTATTCTTTGAAAGAAAAACCTGCCAAAATCAAATTTGCAACGTGTACGGAGAGAGATTGACGCAACCCTTCTTTGACCCACGTTACGCAACAGAAAACCAATCTCTCTAATCTCCCATTCTGATGTACGATACCGGGGTATCCTTGCGGGTATTGACCCAAACGCGTCGACGATCCAGTTGTCTAATGGTGAGTCCCACTTCGTCTACACACCGGATCCAAATGGCGTCTCTTCTGCGCCACAGTCGTTCTGAAGCTCAAGTTTTTTCTCGTGTCAAGTGTATTCTATGGGAACCGAGACGCGACGGTATGCCCTTGGCCAAATCCACCGCCTGGGTTAACAGCCCCATTCACTATTTGAGCAACAGCCCGCCAGAGCAATATATCCCACCCATCCAAGAACCGTACCAGTATATTATTTTTCGAGCCTCCGAAGTGAAGGATCTATCTGTGGATGATGCTGTTCAAGCTCCCCCTCGACGGACCCATGAAGACCCCGCGATCTTGGCTGTAAGTTTCGCTCTCGCAACCCGATTTGCCTCCGTATTATCGGAAACCAACTTTCCCTGATGAAAAAAATGACGGATGTAAACGAGGGAACCTCGTGTTATCCGAGAGCGCAAAAAACCATGTGGATTACCCGTTGCCTTCCTACTGAACCTCTTTGACCTTCTTTCTGTTTTTTTTTTCCTCCGAGATTCACCAATGCTGACCATCCTTCATTTGGGTTCCTCAGGCCTCGGCCCCGGTACAACCGCAACAGTTTGGCGGATACGGCGTTCCTGGTCCTCAAAACGGTCAAATTCCTCCACAGCAACAGCAACAGTTCCCTCCCCGACAACAACAGCCCGTCCCACAGCAACAGGGTCAACAGCCTGCAATCAACACGAACCAACAAGTCGGTGGAGCCAATCGTCGAAACGGCTCTGTCAACTCCGCGAGACAGTCCATGGAGACCGTAGAACGTGCCTTGGGCGATCTCAGATTTGACCAGCAACAGGGAGGACGTGGCGGTAGACGGAACAGGGATATCAAAGCGGGAGATATCAGAGTCCCCGCTACCGATTTCGACTTCCAATCTTCCAACGCCAGGTTCGATAAAAACTCGGTGGGTCCTGCCAAGAACAAGGAGAAAGAATCGAACGGGGACAGCGTTCAGGGTGACGGATCTGAAGAGGGCGAGGTGAAAGAGAATGAAGAAGATGCGGCGTATAACCCCAAGAAATCCTTCTTTGATTCCCTCTCTTCTTCGGCCGCCGGACCGGCTCAGAATGGCGGACAGGGCGGAGGACGTGGACGAGGACGAGGAGGAAGGAGCAGGAGAGAGGAAGAGAGGGAGAAGAATGTTGCTACCTTTGGTGAACCTGGTGGTATCGGTTTGATGGGTCCAGGTGCTTATGTTGGAGGGTACGGACGACGAGGGGGTGGAGGTCGTGGAAGGCGAGGAGGTCCTGGTCCCTCCCGTTGACGATTTTGAGGGCTTAGGGTACATCTGTCTATCATTCCAACATTTACGTTGTGTCGAACCGTCGTGTCGTTGTCGTCGTTCCCGTTTTCGATAGAGTTTTCCCACCAACAACCCACTCAAGTGAGAGAGAGACAAACTGCCTATTCATATGAACGAACGAACAGAGGATCCTTCCTATGCCCCTTCCTGATCCTGCAACCCAAAAATCTGCCACAACAACCTAACCTGCCCAAACGGTCTCTCGCTCCCAAGCAAAGTCGCGGCAGCTTCATACCTATTGCTCGGCCTCTTGACTTCCTCGCACAACCGCTGATACGAACTAGCCACCCCTTCCAGAGCGGCATGGTGAACCCGACTATTGAGCGACTGGATCGTGAGCCGAGCCAGGCGTGGAGAGTGTACGACCCCAACGTCTGAAAGCCAGACGGAGAAGTTGTGTAAGGCCGTTTGGAGAGATCTGGGTTCGGTGGCAGGGATTCTGGATAATGGCTCCTGTGTGAAAAAGGTTTTTTTTTGGTTAGGGATTTGTTGAGGGGAGAGAGGGAGGATGAAAGAACGAACTTCGGAGGTGTTATTGAAACATGTGGCAAGGACTTCGTATAGCCCAGCGTCTCGCGTGAGATTTTGGTACTGAAGATACCCACCCCCGTCAGTGTCAGTTCAACAAATGTTTCGTGGCCGATGGAGAAGACATACATGGTCGTTGACGAGATCTTCCACCTTCTCTTCGATCAAGTTATCAATGACCTCCTGCTTCTCCTTCGTGAACCCATACGGCTCAATCACGCTCTATCAGGGTCGTCAATTTTTTTTCAATCAAAGCGAGACTCTCGGCATCCTCACCTTGACGTACGTCAAACAATTCAACACGAACACCCGATAATCCCACTTCTGCCTCAGCTTGTGTTTCTCCTCCGAGGCGGTTAAACACATTTCGATCGCGGGATCAACCATGGAATCCATGATCTGTTTCGCTCCAGAGGCTTGTTGCTCGGGGGTTTCGCCTTCCAGGAGGGAAGACTCGTAGACGACCATGATTTCTCGCAAGACTTGGCCGTGGTCCTGGATCACGAGCGGTGGTGCTACTTCCAAGTCGTCTAGGTCCTGGATGAACGTCAATCGGCGTGCGTCCTCGAGGGTGGTTCTGATCAGAGTCACTCACGAGCGTAACCCCAAGTAATGCCCTCCCGTACGCTGCGGTAGAGTCAAAGAAAGTCTTGTATGCAACGTCAGTGATCCTGAGGACGCATCATCAGCGAACTTCAACTGATGTCTCGGTCTAACAACGCATACTCGTGAAGCGTTTGAGACAGAAGCGCGTCCTCCCCGATCGTCCTCTGCATTGTGAGCATATAAAACTGCAACAAATTTGCGATCTTGAACGACATGATACTGCTCTCCTGTGACCTGATGGTCTGTTGCACCCTGACTTTAACCGGGACCGAAACCTTGCTCACAGCGGCATCCATCAACTCTTGGATCCACTCCTCTTCCTCGTTCTGCCCGAAGTTCCTCACGCTCCCGACCATACGCATGTCTGACTTGACGTCGAAGAGGCTTTCCAAGAACTCGCGTTCGGCAGCGACTGTTTGGTGAATCCACGCGAGCATATCCCCGACGTATCGCATTGGATCATGGGCGTGTAATTCGATCGGTCGAGGCAATCCGCCGGGACCTCCGCGAGTGAGAGCATTTGTGAACGCGTTAAGGAGAACCGTTTGTCGGCTTTGTGAGAGGAAGGCCAAAGCCTCGCTGGACGTAAAAGCGTTGAGTGTAAAAAGACTCGTTTCCAGTCAAGAGGAGAGTACCTGAGGAGTTCCTGCCGTTGACGAAGCCGCGTGATCGCTTCGCGCATCGTAGGGCTAACTTCTATTTGAACTTCACGGCCCATCTCGCGGAATTCAAACGAGCACCAACGAAAGATCTTCTCGTACGCTTGCTCAAGGTTCGAAGAGGTCGTGGACATGATGTCTAAGCCAACTTGAGTGGGTCCATCTTCACCAGCCATCAGGACTTGACAATCTTGTCGGATCCTTTCAGTTTTGTCCATGGTATCGAAGAAGCGACGGCCCACTGGGACGTCACGCGATGTCAGAATTTCAGTCTCTTTGTCAGTCAAAGTAAACCTTGACAAGAACAGTGTGACGATTGACTGTTTCACGGTGATATCCTGGCTAGATTATAGACAATCAGGAGCGATGGATGGCTCGATGAAGTTACTACGGACCGTTCTTGTCTCAGACTTCCTGCGCGTTCAAGTAAGGCTTTGCACGATTCGTTGGTCTCCTCGAGGTGACTTTCGGCGTCGTCGCAATGCATCCTCATCGTAGCGACGTGTTCCTGTAGTACATCTAGTTGCTGTCTAAGTCATTAGGTATCACAATCGAACGCAAGCTGACGAAACGTACTTGGTCTACTTCTCCGAAAGCCTTGAGGAATTTGTGGCTGGCCCCTGTGAGCTTGTTTTCTACATCGCGGCGCAGATTTTTCCGTGCGCGTGCGGCGGTGTCGCCTGGGACATTTGCAGAACCGAGGAACGTGTCTGCAAAGGTATTTTGTGTAGCACTTGTATCCTTTTCCTCGTCTTCGTCGGAATCGAAGTCGGTACTTGGTTTGATAGGTTTTCGCGATATCGGATGCCCAGCCGAAGATGGACCATAGAGCTCAGAAACGGTTTTCAAGGCCTGTCGTGTCCCCTCGTCGTCAAAGTTCGTGCCCAGGATTTTATACAGCCTGAGCGCGACTGGGTTACGCGACGATGGCCCCGCCGGTTGCGGTGAAGGCGAAGCCGTAGCCATTGGCTCTGGCGAAGTCGTGGTGATCGGACCGTTGCCGTACATGTTCCGATTGTCCATGGTTAAAGAAATGCAGCCACTGACCAAAGAGATCATCGGCCACACTTTTTGCTTTTCACTCTCACTCTCTCCCTTCTCTCCCCCTCGGTCCCATGGAAATCCAGATCCGCCACATCCCAGACACGGCGAACCAGTGGGAAGTCGTCCGGGCTATCAGCTCCGTCGTGCACGATCCGTCCTTCATCGAGGACATGAGACAGAAAGACATACAACTCGTGCAAGGAAACCTGCCACTCCACTGTATGAACTTCGATGTTCAGCTCGACATGGACATAAACAGGGGTTTGAGAAACAAGACGACTGGGACCCTCTTACTCTGTCAAAAGGAAATCGGTTACCTATTCCTTCAACGTGCCACTACCGATCTCCCCGCGAGGGTGGAAGGGAAGAAGCTCAGGTTTCACAGGAAGAACCGGGATATGACTATGGATGATATCAAGACAGTGGCTATACTCGAGAAGACCAGGTTCATTGACCCAGGCGTACAAGAGACACGTGAAAAGGTCTCGAATCACCTTCGCGATGGCTTCACTACCGTGCGTGCCCTACATATTGGGTTTATCTTGAAGGAAGGGAAGACCAAAATCTTTTCGAGCGAGTACCAAGTCAAAAAATATGGCCAGTTATGGATCGAGTACGACCAAAAGCTGTTTCGAATTTTGGTGAGTTCTGCCATGTTCGCCCGTTTCATTTCGCGCGCTAAATCCTCCCTTAGCTCGGAGAGCCCGAGGTGGACGAAGACTTCTGGTGTATTGTCATCACCTTTGACAACCTCAGAGGACTCGGTTTAGGCGATGACCATGGAAATCCATGTCTGTACAGATTGCCTTCCCTGTGAACTCGCCCTTGACCAAGCACTACAGATGTGGCGTTCGGCTTACATGCACCTCCTCTCTTCCAGAAGGAGCACTACAACCGTGATCCAGGCGTGAAGAACTACCGCGAACGTCTTAGTGCCCTGACCCCTGCACACGCTCGTGTGGCACCATACGCCCACCAAGTCATCTTCTACCTCCACGAACACGAAGCTGGTCTCAAAATTAAAGATCTATGCCAGTGGGCCGGCCTCGCACGTCCTGCATCAATGGCTATCGAAATCCAGTCTCGGGATCTCTTCGCTCAATCCCAACTCGACCGCCTAACGAAACTTCTCAGGACGACGGATTGGAAGGTCGCGTTTCAATTCGAGTCCCTGCTTCGCAGCAACTTCCTGCACATTGGCGACGTCGTTTACATTCATACGAATCGTTTGAGGCCGTTGTATCAAAGGTTCGAGGTTGACAAGGATTGCACCGATCCCGATCATTCTGTCGCTCAAACGCTGAAATATCTTGTCGAGCAACTTCAAAACCGGCCACAGGATGAATCAGTGACCCAATGTATAGATAAGGTCATGATGGCCCCGAAAAAGACGGCTTTCGATCCTGTCGCAGGGAAGATGGCTACTGGGGGGACATTCTTGTGCCACCATGTTACCTTCACGCCAACAAGGATGATGCTCGAAGGACCGTACATCACTCAGTCTAACCGTGTCATTCGTCAGTTTCCTGGGTTCGAACACTATTTCATCCGGGTGGACTTCAGGGACGAAAACCGGACACGTTTCAGACGGGTTCAGGGGGTCGACGGGCGCCCCATCCTGGAGGAACGGGTTGGTAACATCTTGAAGGTTCGTCATTCATTCCTATCATCGTGTGCGAAGTCTTGGCTAGAGTTTCCACAGCGAGGGTTCAATCTCGCCGGACGGCACCTCGAATTTTTGGCGTATTCTTCGTCCGCGTTGAGACAACATGCAGTTTGGTTTATGATCCCATTTGAACAAGAGGGAAGTCTGGTAAACGCAGAAAGCATCAGAAAATCCCTAGGAGATTTCAGCAAGGATGAGACCAAGCCCGCTAAGATGGCTGCGCGTATGGCCCGTAAGCATGCCTCACTCTGGGAACGATTGGTTCATCTCATTCTCATTGCAGAGGCATTCACTGCAACTAACCCAAGTGTCACGTTAGTACGAGGCGAATGGGAAGACATGATTGATCTAGGAAAGGAACCGCACCTGTTCACAGACGGCGTGGGGACCATATCCGAAAAACTTGGGTCGAAGATTTGGGAGGCTTTGTGCAAGGAGCGTCAGAATAGAGAAAGCTTACTTGAACCTTCCGCATACCAGATTCGGTTTTTGGGGTTAGTGGGTTTGACTGGATTTCTCAATGTCCTGATACAACCCATCCTAGGTACAAAGGGGTTGTCGCAATCGACAAACAACTTGAGGGGGTAAAGATGCGTTTGCGGCCCTCCATGAAGAAATTCGAGGTTCCGAATGTGGAGAGTGCAGAAATCGAGATCGTGCAGCCCTTCGGTTATCCCATCAACGCTTACCTCAACAGGTACTTATTCTTCACTAACTTCCGCCACGCAAAGCCTCTGACACGTTTTCCCAGACCAATAATTGTTGTTCTGGAGGACAGAAAGGTTCCCGCGAGTGTGTTCCTCAAAATCCAAGACGATGCCCTCGCAGATGTCGCCGGCGCGAAGCAGTCTATCGCCACCGCTTGTAAGTTCCTATACGAAAATGGACTTGGCTGGGGCTTCAGCCTACGCTATATTCTTGAACAACTCGGGAAATTGGGGCTCGACCTCGAGAAAACCGCTCGCATCGATGACGACTCTTCGGTGCTGAACAATAACTTTATATTGAACACACTGAAGTTCGCGGAGTTCCATGTTTTGAGAGACATTAAACATCGAGCGAGGATACCCATCAAGGATAGCCACGTCCTCGTGGGTGTCGTGGATGAGGGCATAGAGTATAGGAAAAGGAAGATCAAGAAGATAGGTGACGAGGCGATCTATTGCTTGTCCGAATTCAACGTGTTTGGTAGGTCTCCAAAGTGGATATCGTAGCGATCCTCATGGCTAGTGATGTTTTTCTAGTCTGTATACAAGAGAGGGATGATCCCGAGCCGAGGTATCTTGAAGGGCCATGTTTAATTTCCAGAAACCCCGTGGTGCATCCTGGTGATGGTGTGTGCTGCTTAACCCCCCCGATACCCCCATATTGTTCGCTGAACTGCATCACAAAGTCCAACAGGTGAACGCAATTGGGCCGCCCCCCAAAGGGAGTTTATTCGGGCATCTCAAGAATGTCGTCGTATTCCCCTCGATGGGTACAGCCATTTTTTATTAAGTCCCTGACTGTGTCTAACAGTATCACTGAAGGCGATCGTTCGTTGCCTTCGATGCTTGGTGGTGGGGACCTTGATGGGGACATCTATGCTGTTATGCAGTACGAGCCCCTGTTGTCCGTGATCAGTTGGACTCCAGCCGAGTAAGCATGCCATCCACTAGTCCCCATCCAATGCTGGAAAGTGTACCGACACACCCATAGGTACCCGGACGTAGCGGTTTTGGATCTCGGACGCACGTGCACCATCGACGATGTCTGCGACTTCGTCGTCAACTATATCGAGTCGGACATTCTGGGCTTGCTCTCCGATCGTCACCTTACTATTGCAGGTACAGAAATCTTCCCAAAATTTTCATCAACCTTTCTAAGCGCAACACCGCAGATCAATCGGCGGTCGGTGCACTCATGATGGCACACGGGATTCAAAGACCTGATATTTTCAAAACAGTATGGTATCCTAGACCCAGCTTGCGAGACGTTGGCAGAACTCTGCTCGCAGTCGGTCGACTTCAGCAAGAATGGAAGTACGTGTAAACCACTTCTTGAAATTTGGTGACCCCTGAGTGCAGTTATTCGTAGCCCCGGTGCCCTTTCACAAGTGTCCCAAGCTCCTGATCCCTTACAAACCGGACTGGCACGCAGCTGAAGTCTTGGCGCCTAGGGAAGTGGACTACTATGAATCTCCCCGTGCACTCGGTCAGCTCTTCCGCGCCGTGTCTCTCAAGTCTCCCCCGCAACGATCGAAGGAGGAGTCTGCGGATCCCAAAAATGACATCATCACCCTTGCATTGCGACCGAAAGTGCTGGAAGTAATTCCTAACCTCCACAGCGTAGAACAAACTGAGGGGGACGTCCCAGACATCTTTCATCATTATCAGGAAGAGCTATCCTATATCTGTTCGACGCATGTGATCACCAACCAACCCGGCGCAAAATTGGCTGAAGAGGAAATCGTGACCGGGACGATAGTTGCAAAGGCAAGTCTCCTTGAGCCCGACAAGCTTCAGTATCTGACCACCTTTGTAGTCCACCGAGCAAAGGTGGAGGAACGAACGGACATACCGGATGCAACTCAACACGTCTGCCCTCGTTCGCGAAACTCGACGTCGGCTTACGCCGGGGTGGAAACGTTTTGAAAATGTCGGAGCGGTTGTCGCCATTGAGAGGGCCTGGAGAGCGTGGATTTTCAGCGTCAGGAATAGGATGCAATTCGCTGCCAACACGTTCGGGTTGATTACGCTGGCAATCATCTTCGATGGATTGAACGATCTCGCTCTGGCTGAGGCTGCAGCAAAACCCGTGGAACAACCCAACTAGCAATTTCGCGCTACCCTGTTTTTTCTGTACATATAACCTAGGATTTTTCGAATAGGATGGAAACTTGGCGATCTGCGAGCCTCACGAGGATAACAGGATCGATGAACGCCGCCGCTCGGGCTATCGCCTTGGGTGGTCACCGGGTTTCATTTGGTACTCAGGCTCTCAGTTGAGTTCTGCGCACAATCTTTCGACCATCACCCCGGGCTGGATGATCGTGAGTCGTGATCGGTGAGGTCTTGAAACAATTGGATTGTGACTTCGAGGACAGTCTGATTTTTTTTCGCAAATCCCCCTCTGCTGACTCGCGTTGCGGATTCTTGGTTTTGGGCTGTTCCTGATGAACTTGAGTCGAAACAAGAATGGCTAACGGGCTGAACCCTCAGTGCGAGCGCGCTGAGTGGCATTGTGCACTTTTCATCGATCTTCCGTTGATCGCCAACCAACGGAAGATCGCCAACCTTAACGTTGACCGCGATTCTCCGGTCCCATCCCAGTTGCTCAGCTCAGCTCGACTCTGAGAGGCCCGACCCCCTATGTTCGAGGTTATAAGATGGCGGAGGGGTCTCCTTGACCTCCCCATCTTCTTGTTCTCCTTCGACCATCATCTCCAGACAAGATGCTTCTGTTCTCATTCTCCTCAGTGATATTCTGCTTGTGGGCCCTGCTCTCGACTTCCGGTCCGATATATACCCCCATATTGTCCATCCCCGCTCTCGTCTCCCCCGTCCTCACTCCCCTCCTTTCCCCTGCACATGGTCCAGTCATCCTCATTCTCAGCGAGGTGTGCATCGGCAACGTCCCCATTACCTTCCCCACCTGCATCCCGTCTGATGCTCCTGTTCCTACCTACACCCCACCTGGTACGGTATCCGTTCCATAATTGTCTTCTCGAACAATGACCTGACAGATATTTCTCTAGTTGCACTTGGTCCTCGGCGAGCCTTGCAATTCATGGCGGGTCTGTTGGCGTTAGGATTAACTGGAATTGGAGTGAGTCTCTATTGCTGTTGACGTTCGCAGTTACCGATCCCTTTTATCAGTTGTGTGCCATGGGTGCTACTAGAGTCGCGGATGAAGAAACTCCCATCATCCCTACCCCGTTCGGTCATCCGGTCCACCCTCCATCAACGTCCCCTTCCCTTCCCACTGCCCCGAGAGAGGCAGGTCCCACCACTAACTGGACCCCCCTCTCCCACCCCAACGCTCCTGGATCCTTGTTCCGGCAGGTCCTCACGCGGAAGACTGGCAAGTCGTCATTAATACACCACTTCCACATTATATTTATGCGGTTTACTACAGGGATGAGCACGTCTGGCCAGATTTTCCGGCCATCGCCTGCAGACTCCGGTTACCAGGGGTCCCCATTGCTCTCGCGATACGCTGCTTCCAAGAAGCGGCAGTCGCGATTGCGATTCGTTACCGGTGCTGGTTAGTGAACCTCTTACTATCCCTCCCTGATACTCAAAGGTCTTTACATCAGACCCCGACTCGCCCACCCGCCCTGGTCCACTCCCTACCGCTGAACTCGGTTTAGGCGGTTCGGGCGGGAACGACACACCCCTCAAAAGTCCTTCATCGACGCCCCTCTTCAACCCCCCAGAGAATCAAGGTTGTTATTATACTGTATAAAGGCCCCTTTTCACACTATTACTGACCGACTCATCCCAGATTCTACGGGTTGCTCCTGGACGTCCTCTGACGATCCGGTGAGTCTCTGTTTTTCCCTCTCTCGTCGGTACTCTCGGCTTACACCTCTTCCAGTTCTGGGCTGTGGAATTCACCGCGGCCAAAATCCCCTCACTTTCACCCCCTTCCCCTAACAATCGCACCTCAAATCCCGCCGGTAAGCTTGTGTGTTGTATGACCAAATGCAACCGCTGACTTGGAGAATCATTCCATTACCCTCTGATGCGCATCTCAGGATCCACCTCTGTCCATGGAGTTGTTACGGCCTCTGTCCCGATTGAACAAACATGGGTTTCTGAGCGGAAAAGTGCTCGTGAAGCAAGAGATGAATTCCTGCGCCTCCAAGCCGAGCGTGGTCCGTGTTTACTCTGTTGAAATTCTAAACTTTAGAGTCTGACGAACGGACTTAGGTTTTGCCGCTCCCTCCCGATTTCCGTGCGACTTCGCCGACGAGAGAAGCACTCCGTCTTCGGCGAGGAGCCCGAATATACAGGCCCTGAGGGACATATTGGGTAAGTTGTCGGTCTTCTCGATTGAGTATGATCTAAGTGGCGTTTTGATAGAATCCGGGAAAGCCACGCTCAGAAGACTCAACGAAAGGCGTTCAGCATGGCTTTCCCCCACGGATACTCGTTCCCGCTCCACCAACAGGCCATCGTCGGTCGAAGAGCTGGCGCCTTGGACCATCCCTGCCCCGTCTGCAACTCCCCGAGACCCCCTAGGCCTTATCCACTCGGGAAAGGGGAGGTCAGCATTTGATCTCCCTGCAGACATGTCAATGCTGGTCGACGAGGAAGTGCCCTTCTATGAGGATGAGGACAACCGTTCCAATTTCGTCCCTCCTTTTGAGGCCGCTCCCCCCAACTCGCGCAAAGGCAAACCTGCCTTGCTTGCGAAGACGTTGGATGTCCCAGCGTCGACGTCGACTGACGCCGGCCTTCGGTTGCTCCGGCAGGCCATCAGCGAGGGAAGGGAGATGTCTCTGTGCTCGGGTTTTGGAGGGTCCTACGAGGCTTCACTGTCCGTAGATTTGACTTTGGGAGAGGCTCCAAGTTTCCTCGACGACATCTGTGAGTATTCACACTTCATCCCTTATCCTCGCCTTCACTTAATCTCTCTCAGCGGATGCGGCCGTCCCCCACTCCTCGCAGCCAGTAGTGGAAACAAAGAACCGAGATACCCAGCCGGCCCCGGCTTCCCCCACTCCCGTTGCCGATGCAGGTCCAGACGACACCGCTGTCGCAAACAAGTCATCCCTCTCCCCTCTTCGTCACAATCCCGTTCCCTCTCAGCCAGCCTCTCCGTTCGAGACTTCGCTGTCCATTGGGCGAATTGGCGATTTCTTGGAGGATATATGTGAGTTTTTTTGTACATTGGAACCTCGTGTCGTGCTTGACTATGATCTAACTTTTTTTTCTTTTACAGTGGAAGCCCCAGTTCGCCGGTTCTCTCGTCCCGCTCCCACCTTCGAGGTTCATGAAGCCGGCGATTTGGCTCCCAGTTCCTCTCTAGATGGTCTCAAGATCGGAGAAGACATGCCATGGATGATGGACCAGAGTGCTCCTCCTTCGCCAATTAGCTCTCGCTCTGGATCGCCAGTCCCCCCATTCGAGGAAGTTATCTCTGGAGTTCGTGCCCAAAGGACAGCCGCAGTGGCCCAGAAGGATCAAGTTGCTGTGTCTACGAGAGAGGTGGGAATTGTTTCCGCTGGTCAACCGGGGAAGTTGGAGACCTCCATGTCACTGGGCAGAATTGCAGATTTTCTTGGTGATATCTGTGGGTTTCCGTTTACTCTCGCGTTCGTGCACTTTTAACTCGTTTTTAGGGACTTCTCCTGCACACAAGTTCTCGAACAGGATGTGTTTTGAGGAAATCCCAGGCGCTACTCCATCTGCTCTCCCCACGACGTCTTCCGTAAACGCAATCCGTATCCCCTAAGACATGTCGTGTCTGGTAGATCAGTCTGTCCCTTGCGCCCTCGTCGAATCCTCGTCCGGTTCCACTACTTCAGCCCCTTCGTTCAAGGATCTTGTTCAGAACTCCCCTGGGATGGCTACTTCATTTGATGCGCACTCCGCAGCATCAAGGTCTCATTCTCCGCTGGGTCTCAGTTCTCCTTGTGCCTCTGGTCGCTCTTGTGTTCCTCCGGTCTCCTCTAGTCCTCGTTTGGGTTCTACAGGCAACAGTTTCACCATGGGAATCCCAGAAAACATGTCTTTCCTTCTCGAAGAATCATTGGTCGATCTCGCTGGCGTCGACGACTCTTGGTAGTGGACGAAAAGATGAACAACGCCTCGTATCTGCTCTCCGGGACGAAACCCTCCATCCAACAAACTTCTGATCTGCATTGGCCGTCTACTGCTTTCGCCTCCAACTTGTTCTCCTGCACCTGTTCTGCGCTTTGACTTGTCTTCAGCTGCTCTCGCATCTACGTTCTTCCTCTTGCTTAATACGCTCTTGTTCTTTTTTATGTATATAAGTACCGTCATATAACTCCCCCCGCTACACCAAAAAAATAAAAATACACATAAATCCCCCCTATACTCGATGATGCGTCCGAACGTTACGAGTAGTACTCGGGTCAGAACGGGTTTTGAAGACTGCGGACGGAAGTGTGGCAGGGGTCGGTTCATAAAACCATGGCACTCTCCCTTCCGCCCCGCCATACCTCCCAGCCCTTATCTACTTACTTGAGGATGTACTCATGTTCGGTCATGGTATTTGAAAGTGATCGGGTGTGACCCGGCGACTGAGACGGAAGTGACCACAGCTTAAACTTTCCCGCCACGCAATGTCAAACTCAACGACCCCAGCAACCCCAGACTTCTCGTCACCGCCACTGAAACGGAGCAAGATCGTGCTCCTGGGTGACCAGAGCGTTGGGAAGACGTCACTCATCACTCGGTCAGTCTGAACACCGTCCTAGGGTCATCCCACTTTCGGCGCTATGGTGGCGTTTCGTGGTTTACGGATGTATGCTCACTCTCTTTGAATGGTGGATAGGTTCATGTATGACACTTTCGACAACACATACCAAGCCACGATAGGAATAGACTTCCTGAGCAAAGCTATGTATTTGGAGGATCGGACAGTGAGGTTACAATTGTGGGACACTGCTGGACAGGTGTGCCACAAGACACATGCCATACGAGTATCGTGTATGCTGACACCGTTGGGTCCTACGTCTCCTATAGGAACGATACAGGTCACTTATTCCTTCTTACATCCGGGACTGTTCCGTGGCGATTGTCGTGTTCGATATTACCAGTGAGTCGCTTTCAATCTGTACAAGCCGAAGGTTTTGGGTACGAACGTCCCTCAGACCGGGCCTCCTTCTTATCAACAACCAAATGGATCGACGACGTGAGGTCGGAGCGGGGGAACGACGTGATAGTCGTACTGGTGGGTAACAAGGCGGATTTGGCGGACAAAAGGTGCGCATATGCAGCATCGACCTATTCGTAGTCATTCACACCCCTATTCTTTAACAGACAAGTAACCTTAGAGGAGGCCAACACCAAAGCGACGGAATTGAACATCATGTTCATGGAGACCTCCGCGAAGGCAGGCCACAATGTCAAGAGTTTGTTCAAGAAGATCGCTATGTCGCTGGTTGGTATGGAGAAAGACAACGAGGCGGCGGAACAACAGAATACAAGTGTGTTCCGCACGTTCGTTGGACTCGGCGGATACTGACCGCCCTCCTTTTCAACCAGAAATCGATGTTACAACACCAGCCAACACCGACGTACCCGACGCCTCGCAGTGCGCATGCTGATGCGCTGTCTCCTCAGATGTAATCTAGATGTTCATGACGTATAATTTCCATTGATTTCGATGTGACGACATCTTGCTATTTCCTCTAGCCCCGATTCATCGTGTTACCAGCACCCTTAGGATGAGTATCAGTATACCTGGCCCAACTCTCGTCCTTCTGTCGCTTCTCTTCTTGTTTCTCTTCACCGAAGATCGTCCCATCGTTCTCCGCATCGAGAGCCAACATTTCCGACGTGGTGAGCTCTTGCTCCGATTGAGGCCTAAGGAATAGTTGTCAAAGAGGTTGATCGAGTTGTCAGTCACAGAACTCACCCTCCGCCTGTGATAATGTTTCCTCTTTGTCGCTCGGTCTCCAGATATTGGTCGACGGACATAGTGGGAAGGCGGTGATCGGGCCGGAACACCCCTCCTTGGAGGCGAGCCCTATCGGTTGCACCTCCAGGAAGTATTGTGAACGGCCTCAGAGGCTGGAATATGCATAAGTAATTATCAAAAATCCTAAAAGCCTATTCCCCACCTTGCCACTTTGGTCGAGCAGCGGACCACGACCATCAAGTATATTTGCCGGTTGTGGTGCGTCCAATCGCCACGCGTCCGCATCCTTTTCGGTTGTCATCTGTGGCCTGCTTTTGGGCGAGGGCGGCGCATTGCGAAGGAGTTCTACCTCCTGGTCAAGGCTGTCCAACTGGCTCCATACTTGGATCCAAAACAACCGAAGGAGGTGGATTGTCATTTCTCGCACATGTTCGTCCCATTCGGATTCGTCATCCTCGTCCCCAGCGCCAGTTCGGGGCAGGAGGGAAGTGATATGATCAAAGTCAGTAGATTCGGATGGTGTTGGCTTCTGCCCCTGCCGTTTCCTGATTTCCTGTAAGAACCAGGTTGAGCGTTAGGCGGCCATACGACAAAGAATCTCGACAGACGTTTATCTTACTCCGGAATTCTTTCTCCTGTTTGTACTGGTTGACCTTGAGCTCTCGTTGTTTCGCGGGATCCGTAATTTTTGTTGCTCGTTTGGAGTAGAGTGAGTTGAACGATTCCGGAACAATGTGGTAGGTGTGGAGAGCCTTGTGGAAGGCATGATACTGGTCCTGCATACAAAGACGCCGTAGATATTAGGTGTGATAGCATAGGCGACATGACGTACCTGGATGGATCTTATCCGGGCCAGGCGTTCCTTTCTCCCGTTCGTACGCACCCGGTTCTCGACCTCAGCCAGAACATAGGGGACAGTTAGGAAAGGTAAGTTCTTCGTGGATATGTCTTCCAAGGTTTCGTTCGGGCTGAACATCGAGAGGAGTTCAACCCTCTTCGCGATCTCCCTCAAAGTCTCGAGGATTCGGCTTAATAAACCCTGTCAAAGCCCTGTTTCAGCGTACACTGCACGAATACACAGATGACAGAGAAGAGGTTACCTGTGTATTTTCCTCGATCGTCGGCAAGTTCGAAGCCTTGCTTGCGTCGGCGAGGGCATTTCTGAAGAGGTCGGTGAGAGAGGAGTCCATGATCAAAAGTTCAATCGGTCATGTGACCCGCACCGCGCTTACACCCTCTTCCCCACTTGGCGTCAACGCGCTCAGCTTTGTGATCACCACTTTCGAGTCTGATCGCGCTTTCCCCTCCTCTCGTGTCTCTTGAAACCGTCGCTAGAGCCATGTCTAAGCGACCCATGCCCCCCTTGGATGGTCATAAGCCAGGAAAGCGGAAGAACCTTGGCCAGTCGGTAAATCAAATGCCAACCCAGGTCCCTGCACGGGATATCCCCATATACTTCAAGAAGAGACCGCCCCTTGATCCGGAGGCGTTTGTCTATGTTGAGGTGGTAATAGTTTGGCCCACTTCCGGAAAGATCTCTTTTTCGGATGTACGGATGGCCGAAGCCGGACACAATCCGGCACGGTTTTCTGCATTCTTCACTGGGGATTGTAGTGGTTTCCTCCAGAGCGCGAAACTGCGGGACAGGCTTTGTTTGTATCTGTCTGATGCGACGGTGCAAGAGGTGGAGGAGCAGCACAGGCAAAACACGCTCAATCTCCCTTTCACCCTAACTTACGACAAGACATGCCGAATGAAGTATGTAGAAAGGGGTATGGTGGGCCGTTCTGTCACATTTTCGATGCGTACGTGATCTTCAATTTCTCCGCTAGTTCTTGATGACTGACACTTGGACAAAGCGGAAGAAGAACAGGCCGTCTTGGCCAAGGGAAAGCGGAAGAAACGCACACGAGGGAAGCTCGCTCCCCCTGTTCCCGAAGAAAGCCTCACAGAGCCAGACCCCGCTCCCCTTGACAATGTCACGGAGATATCACATCGTCCCGAGACTGCCCCTGCAGAAATCGGGCCCTTTCCTAGGAACAGATCCCCCGCTCCCCAAGCAGAGGACGTGCGCCACAAAAAGTCGCGCAGATCGAGGGGAAGGAAGATTCGGCAAGATGGTCAAGGAACGGCCAACCCGGAGCAACCGCAAGATCCCCCGCCCGATAACGTGGAACCAGCAGCGGAGGCTGCTTCTTTGAACATTCTCGGCGATTGTTCAAATTCACCCAAGACGGAGGTCATCGACCTCACGATCAAAGAGGAATCACGTCCTGGGACTCCTATCCTCCCTCTACAGGATCCGGGATCAAAGGAGGGTCCTGCTGGTTTTAAGGCTGGGTGGGTACGTTTTCCGGGAATTTTGTCCTCTGATCCACTCTAATAGAAACCAGGGCCAATTCCTGCCTTTGGGTGAAATATCACATTCTACGGATACCAGGAAATTGTATTCGACCATCGGTGTAGTGACTAATGCTCGCACCGTGACAGAAACTAGAACCAGAGGTATTAAAATTTGCTGCCTGCCTCGGCCTCCGGAATGTGAAGCTAATGCAACGACCCAGAGTTCTCGCAACGCATCCATCTATCTGATCCATCCTACCCCGGCGCGGAAGATCCGGCCGCAAACCCGATGGGCCACGGCATCACAATGTTCGCAAAACGTTATAAGGAGTGGCTCCCATCTCCAATGGAAGGCGACATTCTCATCTTGAAAGGAATCAAACAAGTCAAAGTTCGTCAACGTTTTCCGCCCCCATGTACCTCGCTGAATCTTCTGTTGGTAGAATCGTCTGGTTGGAGACCACGGTTCAGTGGTCTATGGGGATAAACTTAATTGGGCGATGTACGACCCGGTCACGGAGTCAGTCACGCACGGCGACCTTGGCGATGCACCACGCGAGTCCGGAGCTGAAGACGGTAGGGGGGTGGTGATGACACCGTTCTACGAACCCGAGCCCGGCGATATTTTATATTGCAAGCAGTTGTCAGAATGGTGGGGGACTGTTGAGAAAAAGAGGACCGAGGAAGGCGATACGGTGGCTCAGTGCGTCAGCGTCACAACGCGGAGGCTGACCCAACGCATGCATCGCTTGATTTCTGAGGCAAACCACGATTCTGAGCCTGGAGGATACTTTGACTGTACGATCCAGGTAATATTTCTCCCTACATATCCCGAGGAATGATATCTCACTTCGTTTGGACCAGGTGCTATGCGGCTTCAAGAACGATAATGGAGTTTACAGCCTCTACGTCACAGATTTCACCGAGAATCCAACTCTACCTAAGAGCAACGAGTGGTGCAAGGGGCGCGAAGGTGCGGTTCTCAAAATTGAAATGTGGGACGCCGCCGCCTTGAGGGGCCCCAGCCTCAGACCCAAAGGGTACTACCGGTTCGAGAACTGCCGTATGTTGTTGAATCCAGATGGTCACGTACAGGCAAAGCTGGTGGAACCGAAAATAAGAGAGTTATCAAAGGAGGATGAAAAAGATATGGCAGACCCGAGGTTTGCAGAGCTCCTCAAGTAGATGGTCCCTTACTTCCCGCGGTTGCCATATACTAATCGACCTACAGGAGAGAGGCAGAGTTCGAGAAAGGAAACGACGTACCATTAACACTGGAGAATGCCCCTGACGAATCATTCTTCAATTGTATTGTTGAGGTGTGTGCGCACGGTTCACCTGGTTGATTACAATGGTGAATGGTGAATGTTTCCGTAGCTCCTCGACAAAACTAGCGACGGAGGCGATACGTTCCTTCATGTGACGGATTATACCTTGGTACCGGAGATATTTAAATCGGTATTTCCTCAGGAGACGAAATTCGAACATCTCAGAGGGCGCGTCATCAAAGTCCGGGTCAGAGGACCGCTGGCGGAGAGGGCATCGAACATGCCAATGGTAAATTCGTACTACCTCCTCGAGAAGATGCGTTTCTGGCAAACGGGAGAGACTTGGTCTTGCGATATCAAGGAGAATCACGGGTGGATGCAGAAACTCAACCCCGTAAACGCGGAAGATAATGGGATGGCTGAGATTAAAAGGTACGATGTGCTTGGGCAGAAGTTACCACCATGCTGACCGGATTACAGACGTAAGAAGGAGCTGGGATTATCAGCGACTGGGTCTAATACTACTTCGAGGGCTCGCTCGCTCGCAACGGATCTTGGGGAGAAGCCAGTCGAAGCTATGACAGGGATATCCTTAGGTGGTCCGGTGGCACCATTGCCAAAGGTGACCGTGTTGCCACCGAAGGAGGAATTACCGACCTGTTTTGAGGTAAAGGCGAGGATCCTGGACTTCTATCCGATCACCTTGGACGAAGAGAATTGTTTGTTGCGCGTGTGCGGCGACTGTAATAAATTGTCAGTTCCTTGCGTTGCCTTTTCTCGATAATTTTTGCTTAAAGCATCGTTGAAGGATCGCGAAAACCGCAGAGTCATGTCTCGATTGTTCGACCACGGTGCAAGAAGCTCCTGTGGTGTTCCGCTACTCCCTTTTGTTCATGTTGGGCACGGAAAACGGGGAAGAGTTCGTGGCAACGGCCGGAAGCATCGATGTAAGTCCCATTTCGATGATTACCCTGGGTAACCTGCTTTACATTCGCACAGAATGGGTTAACCAGTGGTATAAACGGTCAAGATGAATCCGACGCTTTGCACCAGCTGAAGATGGTGCTGAAGCCGCTGGTCGGAAACTTATTCGAAATTCACGAACGTTGGCTTCACCAGGAAGAGACAGATCTCCAACCTGATACTCCGTTGACGAACTTTAAGCTTAATGCTTGGGAGGAGGAGCGGGACGAGGAGACTGTTGTACGATACGCTATTCAGGACATTGTCACTTGATACTTTGCTATAGTCTACGAGTGTAGTATTCCTCCATCGATGTGTCCAGCATCTGCCTCATGCCCATGGTGAGACACTGCATAGCCCACCGCTGGGCTCTGATCGACGCAGCAGCAGCAACCTGGATCGGCGCTTCCGTTTTGTCACCTCTCATCCCTGCATCCGTTTTGTCACCTCTCATCCCTGCATCCCTTCGCGCTCCTTTCTCCACCAACAAGGATGCATCTCCCACTTGCTTTGGTCCTACTTCTCTCACACTCGTTCGTGCTGGGGGCGCGACCAACAAAGCGTTCCTATCACACCCACGACTACTACGTATTAGAACACGACCCTCATGCGGGGGCTTCCCTAGAAGATTGTGTTCGGGCGTTGGGAGTTGAGGTCGTCGAACAGGCAGGAGAGTTGGTTAACCATTGGCTGATACGGATACCGAAGGATGTGCAGAAGCGGGATGGTGCGGACGCCGTGTTGTCATCCTTGGCGTCGCTGCGATCGCTTGCGTCAGAACATCCTTCACTTTCAGCACGGTCGATATCCAATCTACAAGCAAGGGAGTTGTCCTCTTCAATACGGTGGTTAGATCGCCAGGAGCTTCGCCAGCGTGTAAAAAGAGCTCCTCCACCGATACGGCCGGAAACGGATTCCCCCAACTCCGTCAAAGCTGTCTCCGAACGTCTGGATATTCACGACCCTTCGTTCCCCAAGCAATGGCACCTGATTAACACCCCACACCCTGAGCATTCCATGAATGTCACTGGTCTTTGGGACCTAGGCTTCACAGGGAAAGGCATGATTTCTGCCCTTGTGGATGATGGACTTGCCTACGATCACCCTGATTTGGCTGCCAACTTTGTGCGTTCGATTCGTAAATCATAATGATATTCCCTCCCCCCGCTAACATGGACGGAACGATAGTGGGCCAAGGGCTCTCATGATTTCAATGACCACGAGGACCTCCCTACACCCAAATTGTTTGATGACCACCACGGAACTCGCTGTGCAGGTCAGATCGGTGCTGTTAAAAACGACGTATGCGGTGTTGGTATCGCCTGGGACTCTAAAATTGCTGGCATTCGGATATTGTCTGGACCCATCACCGACGCTGACGAGGCCGCGTCTCTCAACTTCGGCTTTCAGGAGACTTCGATATTCAGCTGCAGCTGGGGACCTCCCGATGACGGAAAGTCGATGGAGGCTCCCGGTTATCTCATCGAAAAAGCTATCGTGAACGGTATCACCAACGGACGTGGTGGGAAAGGCTCCGTTTTCGTTTATGCAAGTGGAAACGGCGCATCCCATGACGACCAGTGTAACTTTGACGGTTACACGAACAGCATCTATTCCGTCACTGTCGCAGCTGTCGACCATCAGGGCCTTCATCCGTACTACTCGGAATCGTGCGCTGCGAACCTAGTCGTCGCTTACAGTTCTGGAGGTGGTGAAAACATCGTCAGCCGTTCATCCAATCTCCACTTCATGTACTCATCCCGGATAGGTGACGACCGATATTCACAATAAATGCTCATCTGGGCATGGAGGAACGTCTGCTGCAGCCCCTAATGCCGCTGGTGTTTTTGCGCTCGCGCTTGCTGCCAGGTGGGTTCTCAAACAACGCACCAAAAGCAAGATAGCTAACGACTATTCAGACCAGATTTAACGTGGCGAGATGTCCAGCACATCGCCGTCAGGACGAGCAGAGTCGTAAACCCCGATGACCCAGACTGGGCCAAAACTGCCGCCGGTCGATCATTCAGTTACAAGTATGGCTACGGTGTTCTCGATGGATACACGTACGTCATGGAGGCCCAGAGGTGGGAACTCGTCAAGCCACAAGCTTGGATACACCTCCCTGCCGTCCAACTTTCCGGAGGTGCTATGAACGCCAACTTCGAAATGACTGGAGGAGAGCCAATTGGTCCCGGAGGTATCTCCAGTAAGATCACTGTCACTGCGGATACCCTGAAGGAGCACAACTTCGAAACCCTGGAGCACGTCACTGTGAGAGTTTGGATCGAGCACTCTAAACGGGGTGATGTGTCGGTGGAGTTGGTCAGTCCCAATGGAATCAAGAGCATTCTTGCCACACCGAGGTCAGGTGATACTGTCAATACTGGTTTCCCTGGCTGGAGGTTCATGAGCGTCAAGCACTGGTGTGTGGCGTAGAATGCCTTTTCGTGTGCGTTGCACTGATCCTAGATACAGGGATGAAAGCCCCATCGGAGATTGGACAATTAGGGTCTTCGACAAGGAAGACCCTGGACACAACGGAACGTTCTTGGGCTGGACTATGAGCCTCTGGGGCTCGGTCATTGACCCCTCTAAGGCCAAGGAGTATATCGTCCCCCAGATCGAGCACACCCTTCCACCCGATCACGATGCTGAGAACCCTGACTCATCCGTCACAACGAAGGTTCTCCCCAAACCTACTGATCACCTCCCTGGTGATCATGACCAGGCAGAAGGGGAGGCGACCAAACCCGCATTCCCAGAACCCACCAAAATCCCTGAATCTGTCACAAGTACATCCACATCTTCGACTTCAACTTCCACCGGAACGGTGGTGCCAACTGTGGATGAAGGTCTAACTTCTCCGTTGTCGAATCTGTTTGGTGAACAGGGCTGGATATTCGGCGCTAGTGCAGTTGTTCTTCTTTTCGGAGTAGGTGTTGGCATCTTCTTCTGGAGGCGGCTCGCAAGTACGAAGGACTACACATCGCTTCCCAGCGAAGAAGTTGCGATGAGCTCCATTCGTCAAGGGCCAGCTGGACGCACCCGCGAGCTGTATGATGCCTTCGGAGAAGTTTCAGACGATGAGGACGACGCTGATGAACGAACCGGACTACATGGTGGCCACGATCCCAGAGGTGGCCTTGCGTTCAACGCTGGTTTCTTGGACGATGACGATCCCCAGTCTGCGGGGCCTCCTTACAGTGGTGCAGCTCCGTACAGGGATGACCCTGTTGATCGGTCCCGTCGTGGCAGGAGTTCACCAGGGACAGACGAGAGTTGGGAACACGCTTCACAGACTCGGTAATATATTCATATAACTTCGCTTTTCTTTATCTTGGTAAATAACCTGGAGGTTTATACACTTAGTATTTATTATATGACGGACTGTTCTTAACGGACACGAATCAATTGTTGTGCGGTCGTTTGGCGAGGGCATAGTACGAGGTTTGAACTTCGTGACAAACCGTAACACCTGTGACAAACGCGTCTTGCCTTGAGCTCGGCGCGTCCACACGCGACGTAACACCCTATCCATTCACCATGTCGCTACCGGTGGTTAACCTCGGGATTAACTACGGGGATGATAAGGGTAAATCTCGCCATATCTTTGAACAGAAGAGTTCACCTAAACACTCCTACAGAGGAGATCACCGGTTTCCTCTTGAAGTTCAAGGGCACGACAGAGGAGGTGACCGCTGGATTGGCTGACATCCACCTAGATGACACCCTGCCTTCAGAGACCGTTGGATTGAAATATATGAGACAACTGGTCCGTCGCGATTAACCCTCTGCATCTCCGTATGACTGATGGACGTTCCAGCAACAAATAGCTAATCGAGAACAGGAGTTGCTTCTAATAGACCTACAAGACATGGCAGAGGTTTGTACAATACCTCCATGCACCCTGCACCCTGAATAATCGCCTTCACCTGGTTAGCAAAACATGGATGATCTCGTCAGCCGGATAGAAAATAACACGAAACGCTACACGGGTTTGTTCTGCGACGTCGTTGACGCGCTGATGCCTGTCCCGACAAAGGATATCAGCGAGCACGACGAGGTCATCGATGTTATCCTTCACCAGAGGCGGGAGAGGAACGAGAGGATGCAGGGGGAAAGGGTGGACGGAGCGCAGGAGGGGTTCCCAAGCCATCTACTGCGAAGATAGTGAGTGGGGCGTTCTGTTCACGTCATTGACTCCGATCCCAACTTGATTCTAGCAACCTCTATTTCAAACCTCTACCCGAACGCGCTCCCATGGCCGTCCGTGAGGTTAAGGGAACTCACCTCGGAAGACTGATCACAGTCCGGGGGATCGTTACTCGAGTGTCCGAAGTCAAGCCTCTACTCCTTGTCAACGCGTACACCTGCGATGTCTGCGGTTCAGAAACCTTCCAGGAGGTGTCAAACAAACAGTTCACGCCGATTCAAGATTGTCAGAACGTGGATGAATGCAAGAAGAACGGTATACATGGTACTCTGCACATGCAGACAAGGGCCTGTCGGTTTGCTCCCTTCCAGGAAGTTAAAATCCAAGAAATGGTAAACCAATCCCATCTTGAGTGAAAATTCGTCCTGACGAGATACGTCCTTGGTATTAGACGGATCAAGTCCCTGTTGGTCACATCCCTCGGTCCATGACAATCCACTTGCAAGGTAGCCTGACACGTAAATTGAGCCCTGGCGACGTGGTACACCTTGGAGGCATCTTCCTCCCTGTTCCATACACAGGCTTCCAAGCCGTACGTGCTGGTCTCCTTACCGACACGTACCTCGACACGCACTACATACATCAACTGAAGAAGCAGTATGACGACATGGAAGTGACGCCCGCGATCGAGCGAGCTCTATGGCAACTCAAAAACGATCCCGCTTTGTACCAGAAGCTAGCACAGAGCATTGCGCCGGAGATCTACGGTCACGCGGACGTTAAGAAGGCTCTGTTGCTGCTCTTGGTCGGAGGTGCGACAAAGGCTATGGGTGATGGTATGAAAATCAGGGGTGACATTAATATCTGTTTGATGGGCGATCCGGGTGTTGCTAAGTCACAGTTGTTAAAGTATATCTCGAAGGTGGCACCGCGTGGTGTTTACACCACCGGAAAGGGTTCATCAGGTGTTGGTCTGACTGCTGCGGTCATGAGAGACCCAGTGACCGACGAGATGGTTTTGGGTGAGTTTCTATCTGCCCAATCCCCATCTTTCGTCCAACTCAATACTTGCTCAGAGGGTGGCGCTCTTGTGCTCGCTGATAACGGGATCTGCTGTATCGACGAATTCGACAAGATGGAAGAATCAGATCGGACTGCCATCCACGAAGTCATGGAACAACAAACGATCTCAATCTCCAAAGCTGGTATCTCCACGAGCTTGAACGCGCGTACTTCGATTCTCGCAGCCGCCAACCCTCTGTATGGACGGTACAACACCAAGATATCACCTGTGGAGAACATCAATTTGCCCGCCGCTCTGCTGTCCCGTTTCGACCTATTGTTCTTGATCCTTGATCGACCGTCTAGAGACGACGACGAGCGGCTCGCTCAGCACGTTACGCATGTCCACATGCACAATACTCACCCTCAGCTCGAGCATGACCCCGTGGACCCCGTGTTAATTCGGTATGCGATAATTTTGATAGTTGGAAACCTTCTTAATCAAATGTGTTGGTTACAGTCATTACATCGCTCTCGCTAGGCAGAGGCGGCCTACCGTACCACGGCACGTTTCAAGCTATGTCGTCGAGTCCTACGTCAAGCTTCGAAAAGCCTCCAAAGACGAATCAGAGCAACGAAAGGCCCACACGTACACTTCCGCACGTACGCTACTGGGAGTCCTCCGCCTTGCCCAAGCCTTAGCCCGGTTGCGCTTCGCGAATACTGTCGAACAGGCTGACGTCGACGAGGCTCTGCGTCTGATGGAGGCCAGCAAAGAGAGTCTCTTAGAAGATGAGCATAGGGAGGATGGTGCTGGCGGCGACAGATCTACTGCCAGTAGGGTCTACCGCCTCATTAGAGACATGTTTGATAAAGGCAAGAAGGGAAAAAAGAGGCGGTTCGTGGGGAAGAGGAGGTTTGGCAAGGGTCCAGATAGGGAACGCGACCACGATATGGACGTTGATGCGGATAGTGAAGATGAAGATGAAGGCACGTTGTCCATGGTTGATGTTCGTGCTCGAGTTCTCGCGGCTGGGTTTACGGAAATGGATCTGATGACTACCATCGCCGAGGTGAGCAGACTTGGGCACCTCCCAATAAGAGCACTCATTCATCCTGAATTTGATAGTACGAGAGGCTGGAAATTCTCATGCGAGCCGCAAACGGCACAAAACTTCAAATAATCAACAGGACTTAGTAGTTCCGTTGTTGGCACACTCCACCTTCTTGTATCGTTGTACCTCATTTTGCGCCCTGCTTTCTACGGTTATGTCCACGTTGTTGTCTATCTACAAATTCAATTTTTTGCATAATTCTAGTGGGGTACGAAACATGGTTTAATGATGTGAAGGACCCGGTAATGCCATGCCGCAAGATTTGCGCGGCGAGTGACTTCGAGCCGGATTTGGTGCGAGGAGGAAAGGATGGAATGCAGGTATGCGAATACGAGGGCGTCCAACGCTGTGGGTTTGCTGGAGTAGGTTAGATTATGGCCAAAGGCAAAGGATAAACAGACCAACCTAGACCCAAGGAACCACCTGTCCTCGCCTAAACGGTCAGAGAGGGCCACCACTGCGTTCTTGTACTCGGCGTAAACGCCCGAAACATCCACCTGAGTTCCAGATGGGGGTAAAATCGAACTCAAGCCGCTAAAAGGAGCGAGGGGTTGAGCGAAAAGAGCACTGAGAGAATGGGCAGGTGTTTGGAAGGAAGGAGAAGTAAGTTTGCTGAGCAGGGGCTTCGGAGGTTGTGCCAGAATCTGTAAAGTGGTCAGGACGCATTGAGAAACACAACATGTTCTACGGACCACAGCGGCGTGGACGGTTCCCTCGAGTAAGGATATCCAGGCCTCGCTTTCAAGCTTTGCTTCTTCGTCATTGAAACCGTCCAGTCCTTCGACTGAGACTTGGGTATCAACCCACCCTGGAATCATCTTGCGGTCTAATAGCTCGTAGTCACCCATAGACTCAGAGTACGTGCATAGGTTCGGCAGATGACCGTCAATCCCAGCATCTGGAGGGATATCCCATCTCACTAAGATGTTCGACAGACCGCGTAGAGCAATGTACGCCTGCCACTTGAGACATTCGATATCGGAACTGAGGAAATTGGAGGACGGATCAAAAGGCGGGTGAATCCAGAGAGTTGGTGATTTCGAGTAGTTCTGGCGTTCTCTTGTTTGGATTGCTGGGTGTGTGTAGAGAGGAAAGTGAGCGAAGAAAGCTTTGAGCGGAGGCGGGATTGGGATCACGCTCGTCATGAGGGAGGGAGTGAACTTGGGATTGTCAACGGACGCGACGGTACGTGTCTCGATCACCAGACTTTCGCCCTCACTTGCTTGCATGTCTCCTTGAGCTGAACGCCTCCCCACCCCTTCATCTCCCTCTTCATGTCTGAAACCGGTTCCACCTCTTCTCTCCCTACTTCACCGGTCACCGCAGTCCCGGATTCACCCACCAAACGCATTCGTAAACTCGCATGGGACAACCCACAGCGGAGAGGTTCCACTAGCGTCGTATCGGAAACGACGGAGGGGAATGGGGACTACTTTGGCTCAGCAACCCTCCCTTTCAGCTTCTCTTCGGCTTCGCTTGCCCTTTCGGCTGTCCCACAAGAATGGAGCAGTAGTAGACACGGGTTTCACGGTCCGTGGCTCTCCAGTCTCACAATGCTTTGGTGTTGACACCATCTGTAGCGATATCTACCGTCGTAAATAACCCTCACAAGCGATCCGCTCCTCCAAAAGCTCATGCGCCAGTACCTACTGTCACCCCAGTCGTTCTACCCCGACCGAACCGCAAAATCCTCGATCAGTACGCTCAGAATGTGGCTTCCGATTGGAACCACCTCCTTCAGAGCAGGCTGAACGCTACCGGACAGCTGGAAGATTCCTCAAGGAACCCACTAGGAGCATCCCAACTGGTTGGAAAGGAACTTCCTCCGCTCGATTCCGTTCCATCCGTCTTCTTCGACCCGCAGTTCAGTCTGGGGAGCCCTCGCATGTTCCGTGCAGTAACAGGTCAAGAAGAGGACCAGTATCCCCTAGATCCTGCCACACTTGCCTATTCTCTACCCCTGATAGAAAAGCTTTCCCACCACGCTGATACTATCGAACAACATCTCATACTCGAAGTCTCGCTCCGGGCTTCGTCATTCTTCGCCGCCTTATCCAACCTGCAGGATCTACAGACCGAGTCCGAGCAATGTATTCAGCGGATTGCGCAATTGAAGTCGATGTTGAAGGAGGTTGACGAAAAACACGCAAAACGGGGTCTGGAAATCGTTCACGCTGAACAGAAGCTTCGAAATCTTGAAACGGTCAAGTCTGGCGTACGAATGGTAGCAGGTGTGGTGGAAATGACTGGCGTGGTCAAGGGTCTGGTCAGCGCAGGGCAGTGGGGAGAGGCTTTGACCGTACTCGAAGAGATCCATAATCTCTGGGACGAGAATCCGATCTCCCACCCTCCTGTGCCCTCACAAGTCAAGCCAACAACTACTCGGCAGACAAACCCAGAAAGAGTTCTTTCTCCCGTACAAGAATCGCCGCGTGTAGAAGACCACATACCCCTCCCTCTGACTTCGCCGTCCAAAACAACCCGTCCGTCAGACGCCGGAATTCCACTCTCATCTCTACGGGCGTTCTCTTCCCTACCAGAACACTTACAAACATTGACACTCGAGATCGCCTCTTCGCTGACCACAGAGTTGCTTGAGGTCCTACGACTCGATCTCGTCGAGCGCATACCTGGGTCTTCCTCTCGAGAGGGTTTGGATCAACCGTTGAGGGACCGACTGCGACCACTTCTACAAGGGCTCCTCCGGACGAAATCTCTCAGAGAAGCAATGCTATCATGGAGAGACGTAGCTCTGGCAGAGGTTCGAAATTGCGCGAAGCCCGTAAGCCGCATCTTACCTCTTCTGATATTCCTGTCATAACATGTGTTGGTAGTTCGTGGGTTCACAAGAATCGGAAACCCCTGATACGGCTACCAATCCCGAGTGAGTGCAGTTTCAACGCGGGTTACCTCCAGGTTAACCTACGGGCCAGCAACGAAGAGCTTCAAACGATACGCTCCAAATCCCACGAAGAGTTTATGCATTTATTGCGCTCGATGTTTGCGACCCTCCTGAACTGCGTCGAGGGGTCGCAACGGCAGAACGCAATATTTATGGAAGTCCTAGAAACCGTACAGTCCGTTCGTATGGTCTCAAAAATTCCTACCGCTGACTGACCATTCAAATAGATCACCCAAATATCCCGTGGACGTCGAGCCCATACGAGAGGAATTAGCCGATGTGCTTTCATCTATGACAGAACTCGCCAACGTCCGGGCATCCGCCGCCATCAGCGCTCGCGCCGAGCAACATACTTCGCTACCCTTGCCAGAGTTCCTCGACCTATTTAACCACTCATGGAACTTTGTACTCAAGTGCGAGATCATTTGTCGCAGGATGATTGTCGGTCTTCGCGGCGCCATCGTCAGTCAGGTATGTTCAACGTCGCGACCACTACTACATCCCTTCTAGCTACTGACACAAAATAGGCGAAATCGTTCCTTCAAGCCTTCCACCAAGACCGGATATCACGTTCGGCGAGGCTAGTGGAGGATGAACAGTGGAATCCATCGGAAGTTCCGCAAACGGTACAACACTTGGTAAAGACGATCGTCGAAGCCGCAGTCCGTGACCCACCAGAGCTCGTTGTTGGGGCGGATCCCCCGCCACTTTCCGTTCCGAATTCGCCTACCGTAGCCAGTGCCCCATCGTCACCAATCTCCACACGAGTAAGCAAACACCTTCGTGTTGAAGGGACCAGTTATTTCGCTGTATCCGCTACCCTCGAGACCCTTGTACTTCTGTTGGATTACCTCAAGATCATCATGAATCTGTCGATGCTGACGACAGATACCATGAGTAGGATCATCGAATTCTTGAAAGCTTTTAATTCGAGGACCTGCCAGGTAGTCCTCGGTGCCGGTGCTATGCGATCTGCGGGTTTGAGGGTCATTACAGCTAAACACCTTGGTACATTTGATTCCCCTGTGTAAACAGGTGTACATACTAACACCTTCCTAGCACTGGCATCTCAATCATTGTCTATCGTCATCGCGCTGGTGCCGTATATTCGGGAGACGTTCAGAAGACACTTGAGTCCCCAACAGGCAGTCATGCTAACCGAATTCGACCGACTTAAGAGGGTAGGGCCATCCTTATGCTCAGCGCTCTCGCTGCTCAATCATTCGTTCGTTTAGGACTACCAAGAGCATCAGCACGAGATCCACGCAAAGCTGATTGCCATTATGGGTGATCGGTTAGCAGTCCACATTGGTTCACTACAGTCAATAGACTGGAACGTCCCTCCTGCAAACCCTGGGATCAACGACTACATGGAAGTTCTCGTTAAGGAAACCGTTACCCTTCACAAGCTGTTGTCCCGTTATTTGGCAGTCCCCATCGTAGAGGTCAGTATCACTTTTCTGGTGAGCCAAGGTGAGGGTGACAAATGGTTTTGGCAGTATGTCATGTCACAAGTTCTGGCCGCGATAAACCACAACCTTCAAGAGGAGTACACCGCCATCAATCTGCCGAACCAAGAGGCAAAGGACAGACTTCTGGCGGATGCGAAATTCCTGCACGAAAAGCTCTCCGTACTCAAAAACATCCCTGGCGCGTCGACTGTGATGCTAGTCACGGTGGTTTCAGAAAAGGTTCCAGCCAACGCTCCCAAGAGGATTCCGGCAAACCAGCGTTTAAAGGGAATGCTATATAGGTCAGGCAGTCATGTCCAAGAGGACGCAACTCCCCCTCCCCAGCCAACTGTAGGGAGCGTCTCTCCTTCGCCAGCCCCGACGTCGCGGCCGAATTCCCCCGTCCCTCCCCGTCCGGTATCACCTCAGTCAATGTTATCACCTCAACCGGTGCGCTCCTCGACAAATGGGACTAGCACCGCCAGTCGGCCAGCAACACCTGTCCCGTCGCCACCGTTACCTCCACTGCCATCGCAAACCCCTGAGTCGGTCAATGGAGTGAACGGGCACTGAGACGGATTGAGAGGTTTATTTAGTTATCGCGTCGTGATTTATACTTAGCATTGTGCTCTGTTTGGTATCGTCCCCATTGCTGATAAGAATTCGGCGCGGAATCCCAATCGCGTTTTTCTTTAAAAGGAAACACTGACCCGTGGGTTTTCGCGATGCGAGTCGCGTCCGAATGTTTTTGTTAGGGTCAAGTTCGTCTTTGTCTTTCCCACGCTTGCTGTACTTCGTTTTGCCCTTCGTCGTTTGCACAAAGCAATGGTCGAGCCGTCCACTGGTTAGTCGATTACCGCCGCCCAGATTAGCGCCATGTTCACGACATCTTCTAGCCGAGTACGTCCCCAACGACAGCGAGCTCCGAGAATCCGAAAATCTGGAGATTATTGGGGAGGACCCGAAGGAGGGGTCGTTGAGCACAGACACTATCCCCGTCAGGATAATCACTGAATTTTCAGTGTTTGACGTCAAAACCAGACAGCTGGTCGCCCTTCGCTCACTTTTGGCGCCGAGGGACTCACCAGAGCTCTCTTCCTACTGCGTTGCCGGTTATGTTCTCCCCGCCATGGAGGACGCGATCAGCAACGCTGACAGTATACTGGACCTCGACGTTGAGGATTGTCAATACATGACGCTCTCCACAATCTCTCATATGGAGTCTTTGTATTTTAATGGTGAACATGAGTTTTTGGAAAGGTATGGTCTCTGAGTATGGACGGGAGTGGCTGGGGTCTGATGGTATAGTCATTTAGGAGGATCTGGTTGGAAACCAAGCATGCCTGGTATATGCTTGGCAAACCATCTCCTGCCTATGCTCAAATCTTCAGGGAATTTGAACTTGTCCATGAGTTCACATACATGATTCTCAGCTCTTGCCTTCAGGATCACCAGGTCACCACTTCTGCCTTTAAGGAGAGGATTCAAGCAGAGTATCCCCCTGATATAGCACAGAGCTTTGAGGACAGTCTGAAGGATGACAACAAGGTAAGCTGGAAGTGCACAGTTTAGTACAACATTAATGATTTCTAGGTGTCACTCATTATGCATTTCCTGATGGAATCTGGCTGCAGTGGGGTGCTTGCCACTCCTTTGGTCAAAAGGCTGTTCCCTGGCTTAGAGCCTGATGATGAATCACTTGAAGAGATTCCAGTCCTTGATCAACCACCTGTGACAATCATCACCCCCAAGATTGATCAAGTTTGTGGGAGGCTCTTCAAGTATTACCAGAATTTCAGGGTAGAAGGGCATTCACTCATTGGAGTGGGTTCTTCTGTGGAGAAGAAGGCAGTGGAGGTTCATGGAGCATCTCCAAGAGTCAGATGGGTTTCAGATGAGATGATTCCTGGTTACCACAGATCTGTTAGGGTGGATCATGAACTTTACCAGGCAAGTGCATCACATGGGAATTCATGCAAGTGCTAATAGGATTGTAGATCAAGGACATTGTTCTTGTTGAACCTGATGAGGATCATCATAGAACTGCCTCTGTTAACAAGAGCATCAACCCACTTGCAAATCAGTATTGGTAACTTCACTTCTTTTGTTTTTCAATACAACACCAACCATTCTACTTAGGTTTGTGCAAATCTGGTATTTCTTTCAAGATACTGAAACTGGGGAAATGATGTTTCATGGCCAGTGGTTGGAGCCTGGAGCTCACACCATTCAGGAAGAGGCTGCTCATCCTAACTCCCTCTACCTCATTATGGATTGTGCAGATATTCCCATTGGTGCCATTGTCAGCAAATGCAATATCCAGCCCTTCCACTATGCCTCTTCTCTCCCCACCTTCAATGTTCACCAACCCAATGACTTTTTCACAAGGTATTCCAAATATTACCACTATACACATTAGGTTCACTAATCTGTTCCTAGTTTTATCTGGGATAAAGAGCATTGTAGATTCACCTACCCCACAGAGCAAGCCTTGGAGGATGCACTCAGAGCCTCAACCTCTCCAATACCATGTTATAACTGTGGTGCATTGGAACTGGAAACTTTATCCCAGACCCCAACCCTCCTCTATCTTGGCCCCTCTTCTCCCTGTCTAAAATATATGGGACACACCTTCTACCCTCTGGATTTTGTCTACCTTATCTCAGGGGACTCCCCCCTCTATGATATTGGGCAAATCTTGTCCATTCCAAGCTCAGAAGAGATTCAGGTCTTGAAATATGGGAGACTTGACCAGTCCCAAGAACCATTCGATGAGGTATGCATGATTCTCATTGGACTGCCAACCTTTACTCAATAAATTATTAAAGGTTGTTCTGACCTCAACTACCAAGGTATTGACCATACCAAGTAAGAGGTTGGAGGGGATCTGCTGGGCCAAAAGCTACCATTCCATGTCAGAGGATGAACATCTTGCTTGGTGTTCTCTCCCAGACCACTATGTGGTTCATGGTGTGGACCTTAAGCAAAGCCTAGGCTTCCAAATACATCATGAATTCCTCAGTAGTGAGAAGAGATTTCTCCAATCAAATGAACCTCTCAGGGGATTGGAGCTCTTTGCAGGTATATTCATTTTCCTGATGCTATCTAGAAGAGCACTGATTCAGGATAACTTTAGGTGCAGGTGGGTTTGGGACTGGGTTGGGTCAATCTGGCCATATCAAGACTCTGTGGGCCATAGAGTGGGATGAGCCAGCTGCCAACACATATAGGTGAGTTCAAATGTACAGGTGGTTTTGAATATGACTAAATGAGGTACAGTCTGAACCATCCAGACACTCAAGTCTTCAACCAAGATTGTAATGATTTTCTATCCCATGCTATTAGCCACTCCCTACTTGAGGGCTTGAATGGCAGATTACACCAGTTGCCACAACCAGGGGATGTAGACATTATTTTTGGAGGTATATTTCATATTCACTGCTTTGCACCTAATCCTGAACTTTCCTTGCAGGTCCCCCCTGCCAAGCATTTAGTGGAAAGGCAGTGAGAAAGGTAAGGTACTTTCAGATGACTGCTGTACATGCTAACATCTCTACAGAGACAGGATGACCCAAGGCAAGCCCATCTTGGTAATGGTTGAACATCTCCTCACAAGCCCCCAGGGTCACTCTTGTCTGTAACATGCTCAGCTATGTGGAGTACTATAGACCAAAGTACTTCATGCTGGAGAATGTTGAGAGGATGATAAACCATCCTTTAGCTGCTGACCTTGTGAATAAGAGGTTTGTTGGTGGTGTACCCCAAGGCATGCTCAAGCTTATTACAGCATCCTTGGCTTCCCTTGGGTTTGTGTACTTTTTAATGCCTTCAACTAATACTGACAGGATCATGAAGGTACCAACACAAGATTGCTCTGATGCAGGCTGGTCGTTATGGTGTGCCCCAGAGCAGGGAGAGAGTCATTGTCCTTGCATCCAGGGGAGATGTCCCACTCCCAGATTTTCCCCTCCCTACCCATACATTTAACAGGCGTGCTACTCGGAAGAACCTCACAAATGGGGAACAGCTTCAACCAATTCAAAGGGCTGGAGATAGCCACCCCTTCCCTCATAACTGTTCATGTGCACCCTTGCCTCCAGTCACTGTTGATGACTATCTTGATGACCTTGTTAGCATTTCATCTGAATTTGTTGGAATGACATTAACCTCAATCCATATAGCCTGCCTTCAACTGGTTTGTACTCTAGCGGAACACTATTCTTTTCTCTGATTCCCATACAGGGATGAGTTGACATCTGCAAGCCAGATTGGCTATACAAGACTTGTACAATACTCCTCTTCTCCACAGAACACCTACCAGTACCATCTAAGGGGTGGAAGGTCAAAAGTGTCCCAACATTATACAAAGAAGTACACACGATTGACCATTGAGAGGTGTGTGTAATACCTGGCAATTCCACCTGGTCCACTAACCTAGCAACCACCAGAGTTATCAATATTCCCCTTGAGCCAGGTGCTAACCACAGTGACCTGCCTGAGGTTCTGCAATTCCTCCCAGAGTTCAAGAATGGAAAACCATACAGACGTTACACTCGTGTGTGCTAAAACTATGCTGCTTGGAAAGTGCTGAAAGTTCCCCCTCTGCAGAGACCTTTGGTAGGCTTGATGGCAATGGTCACATTTCAACTCTTCTCACGGACGGACCAAATCCTGCATCACTTGTGAAATCAATCCATCCAAATGTGTGTATTTTTCATGACAAAGTTTCTCCATTGACCTTTACCCCAGCAAAACCGGGTCTTAACTGTGAGGGAGTATGCCAGGTTACAAGGGTTCCCAGACAGTTATGTATTTGGGGATGCATCCAACCATTCATCATCTGCCATGGCCGAAGTACCATCATAGCTCTCTGCTTCATTTGTGGCACAGACTGATATTCCACTTTGCAACAGCAATTCCGACAGATTGGAAATGCTGTCCCAGTCCCTCTTGCGGCAGCCCTTGGGAGGGCAATCGGAAAGGCCGTCGTTCAGATGTGGAAAGATGAGGATGAGGAACGAATGCGAGTTGATAGTCCGGAGTTGTAATTTCTATGTTGTTTGTGCAACCAGTGTAGTCTACTGTCGCAAATTATCTCGTCAAACACTGCTGTGTCACCTTTGTTCGATGGTGATTCATTCTGATCAACCTCGGAACCGCACGATCGAGGCGCTGTCGGGTTTATCTGAGCAAGCGCCACATCGTCCTCAAACTCACTCAACCTCTACTTCTCACATTGCACTATGTCTACTTCTGTTGCCACCGCCAACACCAACACTGCGCAGTCTAAACCACGCAGAGACGGTAGGGAAAGAGGCCAAGGCTCTGGGAGACGCAGAGGAAGCGGACCGACTCAACGGAAGTCGCAGAATGATCCCGCACCTACTGAAAGCACCATCACTGCTGACACGCCTGCCACACCGACTATAACCGCCCCTACGGCGGTGAATTCCGCCGTTGTGGCAGACAACCCGGATTCTGCCTCTCAGGATGACGATACCGGGATGTGTTCCATCTGCATGGAGCCCATGACGACGCAATACTACTCGATCTCGGAATGCAATCATAAAACTTGCCACATCTGCGCACTCCGATTGCGAGCATTGTGGAAAAACCAAAATTGTTCTTTCTGCAAAGTGCGTCTTCGTGTCACGTACAGAAGCGAATTTGATTCGACAAGTATTTTTTTCTTTCCCGATAGGAGCCCCAACATTCCTTGATCTTCACAACATCTCCCAACGCGAAGTTTGCAAGTTTCACACCGAAAGATATCCCCTACAAGGACTCCAAACTATCCATCTTTTTCGAGACGCAAGAAATGATGGAGGAAAGCCTTATCTTATTACGCTTCAACTGTCCGGACGGAAGCTGTGATTACATCGGGAGTGGATGGGAAGACCTCAAGCTGCACGTTAGGGCGATACATGGACACCTCATGTGGTACAAACGTTCCTCCTCACTCTCGAGTCTGGTCGTGGCCTTAACCATGCCCAAACAGTGGACTCTGTATCAAGATGAAAAAAATATTCGCCCACGAACAAGCGACATATCCTCCAAACTTACTGTCACACCATTTACCGTCGATTAAAGTGCGTGGACAACCAGAAATCACAGAAGGCAACGACATGGAAGTTCATCCGATGTGCGAGTTTTGTCGGGAATGTTTCCTCGGCGACGACGAATTGTACGAGCACATGCGGCAGAAACATGAAGAATGCTTCGTCTGCAAACGACTTGGGGTTCAGCACAAGTAGTGAGTACACCTTTCATGATGTGTGAGCTTGCGATTGATTCCCACTCAGCTACAAGAATTACGAGGCGTTGGTGAGTCCCCGCTATCAAGACGCCTGGCAATCGACTGACCTGGCTCACAGGAAACCCATTTCATGAAGGAACATTACCCGTGCAAACTGCGCGCTTGTCTTGATCAAAAATTCGTCGTTTTCGGCACAGAGATGGACCTGAAAGGACACATGGTCGAGGTTCACGGTGCAGAAATGTCGTCTAGGGACAGACGTGACGTACGGAGGTTGGAAACGGATTTCGATTACGGGGGTCGTGGAGGGAACCGTCGGAGAGGCGGAGGGGTGAATCGTGACAGAGACAGAGACAGAGATCCCCCACCTCAACGGCAACCGCCAAACGTGCGTCGGCGCGAACTCGGTACAGGATTGACGGCGGATGCTCCAGTTCCCAGCAGTTCTACGCCGCCGCCGCCTGTCACTATCCCCGCTCCCCCTCCGGACACAGATACCCCGACCTCTGAGTAAGTGAACGTAACGCTGTCAGTCAGGTCATCCTAACAATGTCACAGGAGGTACAATGCTCTGTATTCGAAGGTAGCTTCGACCGCGGCAAACCCGTCACGAGCAGTTGGTGCTGTCGAACTCTCATTGCGATCCTATCGTAATTCGGAGTCGACCGCTCGAGACTTGATATCGTCGATTTGGAACGTTATGGGCCAGAGCACGGACACTTCCGCCACCTTCATCAATCTCATCGTGGATCTCTTGGATGAAGAGGATAAGAAGAACGACTTGCTGAGGGCGTGGAATGGTTTCAAGATCGAGGTGCGTTCACTCTCATAGATCGTCCGCACCAGAGGCAGGTGGTTGAGACTCGCTGCCAGCAACGTGGCCTATTCCCGGACCTCGTTCCAACCTCCACTGGGACCGAGTACGCGGGCATTGCTGGTGGAAGGGTCTTGAACGCTAAGCACCAAACGTCTCGGTCTTCGCGTTCACGACGACAGGTCTTGGATCGTGTCGCAGCTGCTGCATCGAGCTCGAACTGGCAGCGGCCACAACCGGCAAACCACTTCCCTGCCCTCGCATCCACCTCTCAATCACCACCACTACCGAAATCGACCCCGGCACCTTCTCGATCTCAAAAGAAAAACACGACACCATGGACCAGCAATGGGCAGAACTCAAGTAGTGGTTTCCGCCCACAAGTTCAGCAACCAGTGTCGCAAAGCAGGTCACAACAGAGTAGAACGGCGGCCCCGCCTCTCTTATCCAAGTCCGCGTTCCCCGAGTTACCGACCATCGCATCGAGCAAGCCGCCAAAGGGCTTCATCTCTGGAAACAAGTCGCTCAAAAACATATTGGGAGACGCGGCTCCCGTCCAGCCGGCTTGGGGACAAGGACCTTCGACACAGCCATCCTCTCCGCCACCCGATCCTGAGCCCGAACCTGCGACGACAAAAGGGAGGAAGGGGAAGGGAAAACAAAAGCAGACCCTGTTTACCCTGGGAAGCATCCCGTCGTGATTTCGTTACGATCGTATGGTAGACGTGACCAAATGATATATCCTGTGGCCTGAGACTTCGTTAGATAGTATGATCTAGCGTGGAAACATTTGGTGGCCAACCGCTCGCACTCCAGTGTCAACAGTCCGAATGGATTATCGTGAACTGAACATGTCCGTAAGATAAAAACGCAGAGACGGTTCCCAGAAGGGTCTGATGTACAAGGTATAACGAAAGTGGTGGGTAATTGAAAGAGCAAAGTGGCAATAATTTAATGCGAGGGAACCTTCAAGGCAACCGGAAAACCGATGAAAAAGTGCCTAGGCGATCAAACCACAACCGCAATCTCCGGCGAAGAGTGCGTAAGAAAGTGTCCAGGCAGATACCGTCCATATAAGCAGAGTTGGGGGGGAGTGATCACCTTAAGATCGAGCCGATCCTCCTGGGCTGTCTCCTCGAAAGGGGTCCGTATCCCGAGTTCGGGCCGGAGGTGGATGGGTTAAGCCTCGCCTTCCGTAGTTCCTCGTCGATCCGCCACATCGCCTTCACGAAAGCCTCGACGTCGAGTGA
>Ga0307514_10001044_pt1 | contig 39825 bp, 36 predicted proteins | sample 16_EM_MG_FD_203088 | JGI IMG/M metagenome (GOLD analysis project Ga0307514, IMG submission 203088) | Populus trichocarpa ectomycorrhiza microbial communities from riparian zone in the Pacific Northwest, United States - 16_EM | ecosystem: Host-associated > Plants > Roots > Unclassified | place...
ATCGTCTTTACCAGAAAGAGATGATCCTAGGTGCCGCTGGCGTGTGGATAGTCGAACGAAGTCGTTAGAGAATGAAGATTGTAGCTTGGGTGAGGAAGGAAGAAGAGGTGGGCATCTTCAGGTGGTTTTATATTCTCTAGACAACATTTTTTTTTTAGCGACAGACAGGCAGGGTGTATGTTGACATTGTGCTTATACTGCCAAACTATTCGACGGAGGACAGTATAGTAAGACAAGGGCAAACCATTCGCAAGGGTTTCTTCACTCTCAATACGCCCTCTAGGTATCACCCCCGAGAAAACTCGTTTCAGCACTGCCATACTAGTATGGGATCAGCGCCCCGAAAGAACGATACTGGCAAAAGCGTACGCCAGAGCAATTTCTCAAACATTACCTCAGCAGTCTGTGTTTCCCCCAGCCCCATTTGCGTAGGACAATTGACGCCACATACACCCGGAAGTAAGTGGAATCAGAATCAGCCTCAGACTGGACTATGTCCGAAGCTGACAGGACATAAGTAGTACACTCGGTACCTACAGGCAAACTGTGCATCGGTGGCTGGTTTCAGCGGGGTTACTTTCATACCCCTGAAATTGCACCTGTACTATCCCTGCCCAGGCAAGTAAACATACTGACATATTTTCGAAACCAGTATTTTGTGTGTTGATCTAACATATAAATGCTGACGTTGCCTTAACGTCTAGAATATGTTATGAGACCGTACCCAAGGGTGAAGTGCAAGAAGTTGTGGAATCATGTTGAGATTGGTAACCACGAGATAAGTGGCGCAGAATTATATGTAGGGAAGCTCTGGGGTATTGGTTGGTAAAAGCGGGATACTTAGTTTAACCGCCTCAATCTGGCAGTTCACCATGTTTCAACCCGTCTAGAAACACACACGTCGATTGGATGACACAAAATTTGACATACACTACCGGTACATACCCGTCAGATATTTTTGTGTGCAGATCTAGGCGACCAAGTCGGGCTTGAGGTCGTGAAACATTGCTGGGATAGTTTCGGCGATCTCGGAGACACAGGCGCAGTGCGCTTGCAAATTGCAGAACCATAGACTAGTCTTCTGACTGCAAAGAGGGATCGCGATACAGAAACCCGCCAGCAGTGAAACCCAATTCTCTAGTAGTACTAGCTATAGTATATCCATTAGATAGGATGTATATATATGCTCCGGCAATAACAAGGTACGGGCCCGGGTAGTCTGTAGCTACAGTCCCTACTTCATGCATATCTACCTATACCAGAGACTACTTTTTGGGGGGGGCGGGGAGTCCATACGCCTTTCCCTGGAAGGGGGCCTTAGGCTATGAGCGGCCCCGTTCCCGCAACCAGAGACTAGGTATATTTGCACAACATGCGATGTCGAGAATTGCGTATGTTTGGCGCCGGCTGGCTGGTCCGAGGTTTCACCTACCTAGTGGTTACTAGAGTTCTAGAATGACAATTGGCAGCCTTACCGATAAAGGTCCAGCCGGCTGCTATCGAGGCCTATCGCAACCCCTGAGTCGATTGTACTTTCACTTAGACCTCAATTCTGAAGCAGAACTGGGTGTTAGAGTATCATGAGACGGTGTTATGTTATTTTCTTGGTTTTCCATTAGGAATAATTCAAGCCAGTCTAGATAAGACATTTGCTATCCAAATCCGAAGTTCCGATAGAGCACCAGCTATGCCCACTAGGTTAGCGAATATCATTATTTTGAGATAGTAATCAAACAACTGCAGGGTCATGCGGGCAGCAATTGCTGAACTAGATTGGTGGAAGACTAGAGGAGGACCACTAGTGAGCGGTTCTCCCAAGCAATCATCTTCTTATAACAGTGACTGCACACTTGACTATCGTGATTTCAAGTAGGGACTTTCAATCTTAGAATCCTCGTGAAGATCGATATCTAATTTGTATGTTCTGAATTGTCAAATATCCTAGTGAGTCTGGTGGGTCTGGTATGTTTCTCTATGGGGGCTGCCTAAAGTACTACCGTAGGTACTGTATGTACTTACGTTTTTGATAAAAAAATTTGGGGAGTGAATACGCCTTTCCCCCAGGGCAGCCTTAGGCTATGAGGCGGAGTCTTTTGATAATATCCGTACTTAGCTCCGTATCTATTGATGGCGCTTAGTTACCGTACATGTCGTGCTTGCCACCCCTGTTAGTCTGGTTACACAACCCCTCGAATTCGGCACCCCTGGAATCTTAACTGGGACGTTGTGATATGAATAGAAGGATCCCGGACCCTAGTTATGGTATCTGTTTTGTTCCACGAAGCTTTGGAACGGGGCCCAAACAGGTGTAGAATCCTTAGAGGTACTCTCAAAGGACGCAGGGAATCCCCATGAGGAAAGCCGTGAGGTGTGAAAGGGACCATAGGGAAAAACGGTGACAACGGACGAAGGATATAAGCACTGGTTTTTTTCGCAGGTATTTTGAGAACATCTCAGAATAATAGGTATCCATTGGCTGGTGAGACAAAAGAGCGTCTTGTGCATTAGTGTATCTAGGCATGCTAACTAACTACAGTACATATGATAGCTATCTATATACCTACAGTATTCACAAATAGTCTGGTTGGCATAACACCCCGCTAACGGGGATACACAAATGGAATTCTGACACTCTAAGCATTGATACGGGGTATTGTCTTTACAGATAGTACATATTCATATGCCTTGATACTATATCATACCTTGGTTCGGGTGCCTGCATTGCATCGACCACGATATCAATTCAGATGGCCCTCAGCAAAAACAAGGCACAACATCGCATCATGTTCGCTCAGTTCTTTGTAAAACAGATATGTGGATCTAATCGCTCCAATGCTTTGAGTTTGGCTTATTGACACGGTTCATAGTCTGTGCCTAGCTAGATACACTAATGCACAAGACATTCTTTTGTCTCACCAGTGATAACCTACGACACTCGAATATATCTTCACTTTCACCAAGCCAACAAGATTTCTCTCTCCACAGCCTCGTAAATGTCGGTCCGATATTCTGGCAAAACCCATATCTAATTTATGCATGTGGAACAGCTTGTTTCTGCCCATCCCAGACTGGTGCAAGGCCGGACTGTTAATTCTGATGCTAACCTCTGATATATTACAACTGTGATGATTTGGATATATTTCCCCCTTCCTCTCCCACAGTATATGCTGAGCGACCGTTAGGTATCACATATATGTATGGCCAGCTGAGGATGTTGCTAGCTTTTGTCAGCAAAGCATGTATAGATCACTTGAATGATATCATGTTCCCCACTCTGAATAACGCCGACCAAAGGCGTGCAACCAGACTAGACCAAGCGTACCATTAACTCAGCCGTGCACATGGGTCTGGGCGAGGGTTGTGCTGTACTCTTGATGTAGTCTGGTTGGCACCCCCTCTCAGCTCTTGATGGGAGCAGTAGAACACCCAATCGGTAGTCTCAAGGCCCCAATTGGTAAAAACAATCAAAGCTAGCACAAACTGTACCAACGCCCATGTAGACCTACAAAAAGGAACAGTCAGGCTACATGTCTGGTAGGCGGTCAGAAAGTGGGAAACGGGCGGCCTTTGGCCTTGGCCTGATCAGATGATACAACACTGCAGCTATAGATACCTAAGTATCTACAAAAGAAAATAACGGATGATATGTGTGACTTCAATACATATTGAATTGAAACCCACCGGTTCAAGGGATTGACTTTGTGCGTACTTACGTAGCCTCGTAGCCTCGTAGCAAAATGGAGCACCCAGTTGTGATTGCATATCTATGGCTTCTCACGATGGATTAAGTATGTGTATCCGGCGGCTCTGATACCTGCAGGAAACACGAATGTGCATTTTGTCAAACTTACTGGTACCGGCGGTACCTATCCTTGCTTGCCGGCTGTCGAGCTCGAGTGGATCCAGCTCTATATGTTCAATTCAGTAGTGCAGGGTCCTGAGCCCAGGATGCTAGATAACTGAATGCTTTTAAAGCTATTTAGGGCCCTTTTGAACGATTCATGTATACATCTGTAACCAGATATCTTGGGCGTCTACTACGGCTTTCACGAGGGGTATATATATTCAGTATATATTCAGACTTGAAGATAATATCTGGGTAGATATTCGGGGAAGCTCCAACCTATGAATCAGATAATCCTTGCAAGCGCACTGTCCGGATATGTAAGTAATGTACTGTACATATGTATGTATGTACTCGTACTCTATGTACCTGATATCCGTACCACATGACTTATGTATAGATATAAGTATGTATGTATGTACTCTACAGTGCGGCAAGCTTATGTGCTCTACTGTACGTACCTAAGGAATAAACAGATCGCATCGGTGGCATACTACCTACTTCCTTCTACTCAAACCTATGCAGTGGACAGGCCAGGTGGAGCCACTTCAATCACTCACAGGCTGCATCATGCTACTCACATCATGGTTCGCTTCATAGCCTATCCAAAAAACAAAAAAAACAAAAAACCCCACATCATGGTCCTTATCTAAATTCTTCCATTCGCTGTGCATACTCCCCCCACCTTGGAATATGAGGCTCTGCTATCATGCACTAAAAAGAGGCTGAACTGTACTCAGTACCTACTCTACTCAACTCTACTTCACGATATTGTTTGCCGGTACTAGGCACTGTTTTGTCTCTCTTCAGCGGAACCCCCCCCCGTCTCCCTTGCTACTCTTAAGTACGTTCGATATACTTAAGTAGTTACCCCATATTATGCTTGTCCTCATAAACCCACTGGCATAGCTCTCGTTCTGGAACGCGTCATTAAGATAGGCCTGGAATTTCTTACTATTACACTCCTTCATTTTTTTAAATTACATTCGAACCTGTTGCGCACACGCCTATTCCACTACATACTTACCTTACCGCGGCTATTCGTATACCCGCCCATACTCGTAGCCCATAACATACTTCACCTCTGATAAACAGCCGCACTGGCCTGAGAATACATGTTGGCTGCTACAGAGATGACTACAGTCCTGCCACCTAGTGCTCGGAATCACAAAACTATGACCTTCCCGCTGACGGCTCCATGCTGTCCCAATATGTGGCCCGACTCGTCTTCGCCAGCTGCATCCTCCAATATCTCTATGGGCAGAATCAGCTCACACTCGCCGTACGAGATACTCAACTCCCCCTCTAATTCCGGATCCACGCCTTCTTTGCAGCTTACTCTGTCCCACAATGGTAGTGATACCTCGGACAGTGGCGCTTGGGTTAATCCCGCGGCGGAGCCTAGTTCCGGTGCACCTGCTCGCCAGAGGCCCCCGACAAGAATCGCTAAGAGCCAGCAACATATACAGCTGCCTCCACGTTCAGTTGCGCCAATCTCCACTCACTCTCATAATGACTCCATTTTAACGGTAGGGGGCGCCCCCGCTTCGTACTCGCGCCTTCCAAACTCCAATGGATCCCCGGGACAGCATAGAATTACCACCCAGTCTCTCCATTCAAGACCTCATTCCAATTCTACCGCAATTTCCTCAGGTTGGGAGGAGTGGGATGACCTGACTGATACTCAGTTGTGGTACCCATCTATTCCCGGAGCCGAGCTGTCATGGAACGGAAGAGGGCTGGTAACTCAGGACCAGCCTGTTGTGGGAGCAAGCTCTCATATTGAGGCTACCTCCATGAGCACAAGTTATCCCCAGGCCGCTACCACCATCGATACACTCAGATTGATGGGCGGTTCTACAAGCTGGTGGAAAGAGTTTATTCTAAATCCGCACCACCAATTAAATAATCAAAGGCACTTACTGGGAATCCCCTCACCAGTCGGATCAGCACAAGGTTTATTTGTACAGGAACCGACAGGGCACATCCAAATGGCTGCTAGTCCTGGAGCTAATTCGAGTGTTTTTGATTTCAATGCTGTGTCCACCATTCCACCTCAAACTCCAAGAGCCACGTTGGCCACAGCCTCGACGTCATCGACAAGTCCGTCAAGGGTACTCGGCGGGTTATCAATCCTGCCAGCAGCTGGACCTAGGAGCTTAAAACGACGAATCGAGGACGATCCATACGAGGTGCCGAAAAGTACAAAAATAGCAAGACCCGCTGATGTTGGGCCTGAACATGGGAGTTCAAGTCGTCCGTGTTTGGTTTCCTCCCCACAGCAAGTCACCAAAAAAAAAAGTACTAGGCATCAGGTGCCGCCAGCGATCAACGATAGTAAGTTCATTGAGTGTGTAACGCATTTTACAAGCATTTCTAATCGATTCCACAGGGTCCAGCGCTGACAGTTGGCCTAGAGTCCAGTCCTTGCCGGGGCGCCATATCAAAATCAACCCAATGGATGTATATAGAGGTCTTACGCATGAACAGCTCGAGGCTGAGGGGCCCAGCCCACCAACGGATAGCGCGGAAGATGGTACAGCGCATCGCTCCGAACCGGGGATTGGCGTGCCTCCACAACTGCATGAGAATGCACTCGCTTTTGGTTTGGATGGGTTTCATAGCCATAGATATCACCCAAGCGACCCCGAGGCTCCTGTAGGTGGTACTCTTGGTATGAGCTATTGGAACAATCCGAGCCCTGGAGAGCCTTTGAACTCTCTGAATATGGGTGACAACAGAGGTAGAGATGGAAGTGATATTTATAATCAACTTTCCTACGTCCCCAGCGACCATGGTTACTCTCCTTACTCAACTAGTCCCAGCCCGGTCATCACTCCAGGCGAGTCCCCAGGCCTGGGGCCAACTCCATCTTTTGGCCCTGTAAGGCCACCTCCGACACATCTAGCTATCCAGCAGCCTCAATGCAACTTTTTCGAAGGTTATACGCCCCTAGGCGAAGATGTCAACGCAAGGCGCTCCAACACCCCACTCGGTAATACATTAGGATGGACTCAACAAAGAGCACTAACGGAAATGGGAATATGCCTGCCTGCCCCGTGCACCTATCCGCCACTCCAAGACAGCGGTGAAGAATATGAGGCAGAGGCCGAAGACGAACAGTTTGATGAAGATGGGATAGCTTGCGGTAGAGTAGGTACAGCTACAACAAACTCGCATCATGAAATTCCCCCAAAGAAAAGAAGGCGGGCCTTCTCGAATGATAGAAGGATTGCTGTGCATAATGTGAGGAGGCTTGGGGCATGTATACGGTGCCAATACTTAAGAGAGAGTGTAAGGCTTGACTGACTTTACCCACTGCTTCGGCAAGGAGAAGGCTGACAAGTCGTGGACGCAGTGCGATCAGGAGAGTCAGTGCGGAAACTGCCGGAAGGTTGACGGTAAGCAAAAAATATGGGGCAACATGCCTTGCCTGAGGTGGAGAATCACAGATGCTATACTCTTCCGCAAAGGTGAGTTTAGGCGTGGCATACCTGGAGACATACTCAATATAACACTCATCTTTAGGAAATTCCAAGTTCAAACAAGAGCGCGCAATGCCTCTACCAACTCCTATATGGAAGTCACACATGGGGAGGAGGGAATTGTTCCTCGGTCGTGCACCCCCAATTGCAGCAAAGTACTGGGGTCCGCAGCCGAAGTACCCAGAACTCAGGATCCAATGTCAAGAGTTCGTCCCCAGAAAGGATGACCTCCTCTTTGAGACTTGGAATGAGGATGGACAGGAGGTGAAATATCATCTCCCTGCATTTGCAGCCTGCGAACTGGAAGACGTCAGTTTGGCTGTCAGGAATTACGTAAGGGAAACATTTGACCTATTCAGATATGATATGGTCGGTGAAGAAAATCCTTTGGTAAGATTGGTCTTTGGGGAGGCTATAAGATACACTGAGGCGCATCAGGTCTGTCACGCTCTTCCCACAGCCGAGTACTGAAAATCAGGCATCTAATCATGCTTTAATAAAGTGCGCAAAAGAGAATAAGAAAGGGACATACCAAGAAGCGTGCATGTTGAAAGATGCCCTCAAAATCTGGATTCTCACTCGCCTCGCGTACGAGGGTTTCGGCATCATCCGAGGACATGAGGAGTTCGGGATAAATGTCATAAACAACCCTAAGTCCCCATATCACGGAACGGTGCCTATACCGCCTATTTTAGATCACCAGCTTGATACGGTGGGCATCAACGAAATGATCCGACTCAAAGATAACGTTCTGAAGGCGCTGAAGGCAAGGATTCAGAAGAGGCGGGAAAGCCAGTGGTATGAGGTCTTTTTGACAATATTTGTCCTACTCCACAACCTGGAATATATAGCTAGGAAGCAGTATTCATACACGAAGAGACACGAAAGCACGGTGCGTTGATATAGCCAGAATTGGTTTGGGTGCACTAATTAATCGGAATCTTAGTGGGCATCAAATGGGGAAAAGAACATTGAGTTTTTTAGGACAACATGGATGGCAGAGTGGGAGACAGCTGCAAATATGCTCATCAAGCACTTCCAAGTCGCTTTGAAAGGCGCTGTCCCTTTTACGTTCAACTGGGAAGGTATTGAAGATGGCAAGGAGGGTACAGTGAGTGATGGAGCGAAGAGAAAGCGACAGACAAAGGGAAAACAGAAGGTAGATCCGGTTGTAGCAGCTAAGGAAAAGGCTGGAATGGATGATGCAGGAGTAGAGTTCATGAAAAATGTGTGCAGGCTGGTGCGTGCTAATGGTAAGGGAAAATCCCCATCAGGCTCTTTGCTCAACTTCCTGCTAACTTGAGAATCTTAGAAACCAACTTCCGGAGGTTACGCCTGGAGAGTGAAAGACGGGAGTACGAGCGAGATATGGTTTGGGTTTCTCAGCTGTTCTTGGATGCGGAATAATTTAATGGCTTTTTTAGTTAGAAATAGGAGGGGGGTGGATGCATTGGAATAGGTAATATGAGTAGGAAGGTACTATTGTTTGTCATTTGGTATTAGGCATTGAGGTTGGTCATGGACAACTCGGCTTTTTGCAAGTATTCCTGCGTTGTTTTTTTCTTACTCAATATGGGTGCAATTATAGTATACTTTACAGTAGTATCCTATAGGCACTTACAATCAATAATAGATACAGCCTTTATGAACCCACTTTCCATACCAGTATTCTCATATATAATCAGTTGCCTCGGGGCATAATAAACTCCCCCAAAATTGTATCTATATACTAGGTCACATATGCTCTAGCTGTACTGTACAACACACCCAAACTGTGAGGCTGTGCGAACCATGGGTGTCCTTAGTCAGACCTGATCAAAACACACACGAAAGCGGTCTGGTTTCACCGGTTCCAAAAGACTACTAACTGCAGTTGGCACCCACAGGCCACAAATAGAATCTTCCCACCCCAAACCAATAACCTTTGGTTTTCCTGTATTTCCGGTTTGGGTAACCACTCACAACGTTAACTGTGGTGGATTTGCTTTTTTTAATCTCGGATGCCGTGACGAGCCGGATGTTACCGCGATAACGTTATGGCGGTATATGACGTAGACGACTATTGCTATCTACATACATATCAACATGAACGGCGATTCCAAGAATAGTACGTGTGCGAGGTTGCAAACAGGAGTCGCCAAATGAACTTCACAGGGTCGTCAATTGAGGTTGACCTCTTGAACTGTCAAGCACCACATGTGGCCTTTTTCTCGGTATATGGGGTTACATGTGGTGCATTCAACTTGTATAGGGTCATATCCAAAATGAGTATCAGTTGACTCATAACCTTGTACCAGTATACCGGGGTTCCCAGCACCGATCATGCTGGGTTTGAGGGTTCATGGAGAACCGGTCTACCAAGTTTCAATTTGACAATTGCAGGAATGTTAAGACTATTGGCCTTTCAGTCCTGCACGCCTAATGCAATGTGCCCTACCAACCGACCGGCGTATGTATCTCGAGAGATGGGACCTTGGGTGATTTGTTACTGGAGAAGACGAGCTGTGGTACAACCACACTTATAGTCGCTTTGCAATTGGTATTCTAGAGTCAGTGCTACAAAGTCATCTCGTTTTAATTATTATCTAATTTTAAGAAGTTTTCCTACTTTGTTTATATGTATGGGTTTTATTTCGTTTCCCTAGTCCCAGCAAATTGATACTTGCTATCAACACCTGCTAGTGCAGAGTTTCATATGCACATAATGCAGGTACCAGTTCATGAACCTGGAAATGCCAACTTCTTTTTTTTGGCGAGGACAGATTGTCTACTTTAGATGACCCTAAATTTGCTGTTGCCTAAGAAACATGGCCGAACGAAGGGATGATGAGCGGAAAGTTCCTAGGCTGCAGCTGCAAAGCCATCAATGGTAGGGAAATAGTGTGATGGCTTAGAAGGATTTTGGTCTGAACAGAGTGAATCTAATGCAATTATGACTCAATGTTGATTGATGCTAGTAGATGTGCTTGAAGTGGATAGTGGTACAAGCCTAGAGCTAAGGTAGGAGTGAGAACCTGGTTCATGGGATTGTGAAGGGTAGTCTCATACAAATGAGTTGGGGTTTTTCGGTATGGACACAGGTCCAATTCACAACTAAGAACTATAAGGCTGGGCGGACCATGCCATTGTTGAGGTAAAGTACTACATAGTAAGCGAGGCTATACATATATACTTCTCCTTGTAAATGGTCTGATATTGTTCAGGGAAAGCAGTCGGGGCCCTCCGAAGCTTGAGCCTTATTGTGAGAGGTTGTAAGTTGATATTGGGGCTAACAAGATATGGCAGAATGACTCGAAAATTATAACCACATTGCCGTTGGCAGTACTTCGAAACTTCGGGCTTCGAATATGTCCGAGTTTATGACGCAGTCATCCATAGCCAGAGTGATAGGCACTTCAGAGCTCACAACTGGGAGCAGAGCCTGGGACCTGTTTGTGAAACGACAGTGGGCGTTTCTCTAAACCCCTGCCTGCGAAAGCTTTCTTCCGCTTCCTCCGTCTCCGTGGTAACCGGACATGTATATACAATATATCATTGCGCGCGGATCAGAACTCAACCCCACGAAGTGCAGTCTAAAATTCCAAAATTTGAATCTCATGTCTAGCCTAAAAGTTACTAAATTTCCTAGATCCGCCATTAATAAAGGCCCTCAATGTAATTAGAACAATTAAACTCTCTGCGCGCAAGTTACTGTAAATGTAAACCGCGGTTTTTTGTAATTATAAAGTGCGTGACAATTTGTAAAAGAAAGATTATGTGACAGTGAGGATTCCGCCACGATAGACGTTGGACATTTGCACATACCCGAGGTGAATAATACAGAATATCCGCGTAGATTACGTTCAGCGCCACAGGCGCGCTAGAGGGCCTCAGTTCCAAATGTTAGTGTAGCATACACGGGCCTAGGAAAACAATATTAATCCAGCTGGACCTGAGTGGGTATATACTGTGAACTTGTCAACCTTTATACCCACCCGGTGTGAGGGGAGTAATGGAGTCGGCTTCACATTTTTGTGGAACTTGACCGGCCTTCATGAGTTGAACATGAACCTGTCATGCTCGGTAACACCAACCGCTCTAGTATAATCAATAACGTGGTGGGCAGCCGCCATTTACTGGGCTGGGTTCGCGTGGTAAAAGAACGCCGGCTTGCCCCTGTTTGCTCTATGACGAGCATATCTGTATTGCAATTGACGTATAGCTATAGTGGTACCATGATACGCCTGATATGGGGGCACAAGGGCTGGGTTTTATTGCTACTTGTGGGCTTATAAACTCACTCGACCTGAGACGCATCCCACGGCCAGGCTACACCCGGCCGCGGCAGGGCCAGGCCGAAGTCGTGTGTAAGGGTACCTATGGGCCTAGGGCGCCGAATGAACGGATTTACCATTTGCAGGGCCGAGCCACACAAAAGCCTAAAGATCCTGTAGTCTGCATCTCGAAGGCGCGCAAAGGCCATGGATCTGTTCTAGAAGTCGAAGGTTTCAAAACAACAGTGCATTTCTCCGGTTGAGGATCCTGGCTCAATAGCGGGGGTTTCTAAACAGCTTGCTGAGTATTGCAATAGGAAATAGTCACCTCTTGAGAGCTCGGGATCAGGTGTTTGATCACCTACGCATCACCATATAAAACCATGGCCTCTCCCCCCAACAAAAGATCATTTCCACTCACCCAGCTCAGAAGACAAAAACGCATATATATCAACCTGAAGTTAACCCGCCTCACCACACCAGAGCTCAACAATACTCCCTAGCAGCAGCACTGATATATATCATCTCAACAAAAACTGCTTAGCACCCTTCCTAAGGTAGCAAAGTCCCTGAACGATCGTTAACTCCTTTCTAAGACTGTCAAGGCCTTTCACAATGAAGGTCACAGTCGACTTCATCCATGACCTGGTGGCCGCCTATGGCGGTGTAATTCGCAAGGGGGGCGTGTTTGATACGCCCATACACTGCAGCGGGAACAATCACCGCACCGAGCAGGACAGCAGGTGTTTAAGAGGGGAGTTGGTTTGGAAGGGGGGTGAATTGACAGAGGAGAGATATATCCATTACCTCACCCCCGAGCAGATTCGGGAATGTGAGAAATCGATGCAGGGCTTCAAGGGTATGCACCAGAGTTCAAAATTAGCGGTTAGTGGTCCTGACTTTGGGGGTTTCATTAGCATCAAAACGGGATTGGGGCTACATTTCCCAGGAGACGTTTCCACTCCCCACCCTGGGGATCGCCCTACGCCAGTGGAGCCAAAGGTTGCACAACATCGATGGGGTTCTGATTGTGAGGGGCCTCGTGCCTGCACAATATACCTGCGAGGAATTCATGATCCTACACGCCGGGATTAGTACCTGGATAGGATCCAAGAGGGGTGTGCAGACTGGAAACGCCTCCAAACCAGCGGAGCGTTACGTGGCTCGTGAGTATATTGTGCCCAACCTCGGATATGATCAAACATTAATGGTAAACTAGTGCATGTGACGGATCACGACATTGGGAAAATCAGGGAAGCAGACCAAAACTGCTTCGTAGCTTCTGCCAACACCACGGCCTCGATGGTCAGTGAATCAATGCCTCCATGCTCAAACTTCGCTAGAACCACATGCTAACTCTTGTGTGAGTTCTACAGCCGTTCCATACGGACTCGGGTGATATCATCTCGTTAGGGTACCGCCAACTTTCGCCGTCCGGAGGTGAGGTGCGTGTTGCATCAGGATGGACCGTGTACAACCGGATGTTGAAGGAATGCCCGGAGGTGATCGAGATCATGGAGAAGCCATTCCCATGGCATATGTAAGCTTCATATCTCCAGACTATATCTTCAGCGGCTAATATTAACTGGTATTCACGTATTAGGGTCGGGAACATTCCAGACAAAGCCTTCCATGGCCTTCTTCACGAAACTGTCGATTCTCGTGGCACCCGTCAAATCACCATGATGTCAGAACGCCGCCCTTTCTTTGGCGACGAAAAGTCGCCGCGGTTGGAAAGCCTGCCGAAGTTGACCTCAGAGCAGATCCGGGCTCTGGAGATGATCCAGAAGATCGCCGGAGAGGTGTGTGCCTTAATCACACTCGAGGCTGGGGATATTTTTTTCATCAACAACCGGGCGATGCTCCACGCCAGGTCATCGTATGCCGACAATTCTGATGATCCCAAGTCGAAACGGCATGCAATCCGAATTGTCCTTCGCGATGCTGATGGATTCGCATGGCCCATACCAAAAGCCTTAGAAGCCTTCTATCAAAACATGTTCGGAGGCACCAGGCCGGAGGACGAAATCTGGAAAGTTGATGCCTTTCTCTGGGGAACTGGTGCGCAGCATGGGTGAAGAATAGTTGCTCAAAGGTTGCTCAACCTTTGATATCCTTTAGGGTGACGGTGGAAAAATAGGACTGGTTATATTCTTAGACTAGAATCTGGGGGGGGGAAATATTCCCTTGCAGAAGGAGCAGAGGAGATATAATATTCTGTAGTTACTTATACTTCTTCTGTTTGATAGAGGCTGCGTTTTTCATAATAATGTTAACCTGTCATTGTTAGCGAACTGAACACTTCTTCGCGGTCACACACAGTGAGGTCTCACGAGAGATAACCACACTTAGTAAAATCAAGCCTTCAGCCGACTCACTGCCTCCAAGGCATACGGTATACGGTATACCTACAATGCATGCATGATTATTGCATGCCTAGTTTGCCTAGCCTGCACTGTAGGTACGTGTTTGGTGACAGCATCTCGGTTCATTCAACGGATTCCTCAGGTAGGTTTAGAAGAACTGATTGTTAAACACATAAGTACCTTCCACAACTGTTTTAATTTGATCAGCCCAAGACTTTCTGAATCAAAAGGGTGTCCGCGGCTGACGAAATGGTTTCTCACAACATGATCTGCCAGCTGAATACAAACATCTGAATACTTGCCATTTCATTTGTAAACATTTGTTAGATCGGAGGGGGGGGATCTGGAACTTTTTTATTTTATTGCATACATGTAAATTCTGCGGCTGACATCGTATTTTAAGCGCTTGTCATCATTATTCTAGAACTCTCGCTTATCGCTTAACTACGGGAGCCAACTGCTCTGGGTCATTTCAGAAGACCTTCTGCAATGTGGGCGTACGTGCACCGATAATAGTTCAATTGAAGAGAATTCAGTTCAAAGGTTTGGAGAGCAGATGTGAGGCAAAAAACACCTTTGGTTTTCCACACAACCCCTGAATAAAAATATAGAAGGCACTTGATCACGACGCAAATTATATCTAAATATGTACTAGAGTGAGGCGGTAAGTCCTGACCGGTTGGAATGAACACCACACTCGGTACGTACCAATGCTGTTCAGCGCCACAAAAACACTTGACTGAACATTAGAGCTGTAATAATAATCTGAGTGTGTCTATTTATAGTGGTGATTTCAACCACCTGTGTAAGTACTGAATTCTAGATTAGCAGGGGTGGTCCCACATGACGCTCCTAGCATATTCTATTACTCCTGAGATATGATCAGGTATAGCCGTAGCCAATTGTGATGTTTCATTCTTGCAATATCCATGTTGCCGTCGGGTTTCCTCTTTTATACAACAGCTGGTTTCCGCATGTCAGAATACGCAATTAGTGCCAACGGTAAGCTACGTCAACATGCAACATGAAACTGGAGCTCGGATGGGCTACTAATCAACTCTTGCGAACCATACTCTAGGTACTTAGTCGCTTCGATCGCCACATGTACGGACTGTACGTGGGTGAATTTTTCTCTGGCCACTAAGCGAGGAACAAGCATTTCCTAAGTACCAGATAAAGTCAACCAATCACAATTAGTTACTTATATGCCCCAGATACTGAGAGCTATGCGTTGTTTATCAGTCGGGGGTTTTCCGCTCCATACCCGAACCCATTACCATGGCCACTTAGAGTGGGGTTATGGTTCATATCTGACCTATCAAAAATTATACGGAAGGATCGGGGGTCTTATTTCCCAGATTCGTAACAAACAGATCAGATGCTAGTACTGTAGATATTCAAAATTTCTCGGACCATTTCTAACAATAATCAAAAGCATAAGAATTACTGTACTTTATTGTACGGAGGTGCAGAACAAACCTCCATACGGAGTGATCCCGTTCCCAGAATCTTAGGTTATCTGCGCCGGCTAAGATTCTGGGAACGAGATCACATACGGATGGTGTTGTGCCACAGAACAAAGTCTTTTCCCCTGGAGTACGGAGGTGCATATGCACTATCTGCAATCTGCAATCTGGCATTTTTCGTGCCTTGCAAAGCTATTTCAAGAGGAATGCATATCCATAGCCTTGGCATCATCGTATGCCACATGATAAACAACGTTGAAGCCCAAATAACCTACTCAGAACCGCCTATGGAGCAGAATAAAGGTATCACTTATCACCCTATTGTGGGTGGGAGCATTATTGCTATGCTTTTTTTTTTAATCCCGCCGTAGATGTGAAAAATGCCCGGTTGTAGATAATGCATAATCCTTGCATATGCACTACTCCCAAATTGGAAGAGGAAAAGACCTTTGTTCTGCACCTCCGTATAAATAAAAATTACGTTGGAGAAAAGCTTACTTAAGTAATTGTGGTGTGCAGTTTGTTTGGCTCTAGCTTGGCACACTTTGGGCCACAGAACCACCACCTCATTTTCAATAGCTTATACATCTCCGGGCAGCAGAGCTATCAGGACACATTGGATGTTAAACTTGTAGAGATTGATACTACCCCTCTAATTTTGGCGTATGTCATATTTCGGTGTAAAAAAGCCTGCTGAAAACTTATGCCCCGCTACTTATGTGTATATACTTGGAAAAATAAGAGCGCAAATTGCACACATTGGAAACTACGTATGATGGAATGCTGACATTGACGGTCGGATTGGGAACCTTACTGCAGCAGGTATGTGTATGTCAACCCGATCCCAATATATGATTGGTTCTCAAGGTGAGAAAATGCTGTTCATGAACTCAGGATTTTTCATGACCACGGCCCAGCCAGAAGATATACACATTTGTATAAATACATAGATTCAGATCCGTCCATACATGAAGCCTCCTGGACGAAATATACAGCTATCGGGTTGGTATATCACTTGCTTATGAGTGGGATCCACTTCCTGCATGCTGACTTGCTATTGGCTGGGTTATTCTAATACTCCAATGATTCCCAAGGCTCGCATATGCACGCTAACTTGATACTGGTAGCTTTTGATATTGTGAATAAATTATTAATTATAAATCACCTGATCTCAAGTCTCATGCAATATACATATACTACCATGCAATAAGTACCACTCAAGTATATGTCCCACCAGGTTTGTACCAAAGTAATTAAACGAAACTGAAGTATATAGCATGACTGGCCTTACATGGGAGATCAAACTGCAACAAATTGAGGGAGAAATAGTATTAAAAGTATGAAACGGGAACTCATTAAATAAATATGATTGAGAAGAGATGGCCATGGAGCAGTATGTACTTGTATACACTACCCCAGATCACAAGATGCTCAATAACATGAAATTCCATCAATCGTGAACATTAGCACACAAAAGTTTCGACACACTCAAAGCCGAGTGTTGACAAGCTTACGGCCTCGGGCCCTGGGGCCTTTCCGCGTTTGCTCGGTTGAGGATATTGCGGGCATCGGCACTGTAGTCAAGCGTGAGCCCTTGGAGAGTCTGGCGACCACTTGTGCCTGCGGTGGGCCGCGCAGCCTCCCTTCTAGGTGACCCAGGCTCAGCGATCACTGACTGCGTTGTTGAGCCTTCTCCAGCTGGGCGCCCAGGCAGATTGCTGTTGTCGTGGGTTGCATTCATAATCTCAAGCGCTGATTCTGTCAATGGATAATCTGTCCGCTCATGGTTGGAATCGCCGGCTTCGGTCATGGTATCCCCACTCTGATCAGTGGTCAAAGCTTTCTCATACAATGATACTCGCCTCTCGAGCTCATTGAACCTGGGTCCCTTGCTATCAACCAGGCGATTTTTGTCTGATTCGTTGACATGGCCATTAGAACCAGTATTGTTGCTTGCCATTCTGGTAGTGATTATATGGAGGAAGCAATACGTAACACTGCAAAGGTTTCGAGCTTTTGTGAGGTGCGGTAAGGGTCTTGAGGGAGAATATGAGAGGGAAGCCTTTTAGGATCTCACAGTTTATGGATTTTGTGAGGCCTTCGCTTTAGGTGATCCAAGAACTGGGAAAGTATTCATGGGATCTATTAAATACTTATATCCGTTCTGAAGTAACTAATGATCAGTGTGGGAGAAGCCAGAGTAGATGCGGCATTGGCTCTACTGAACATGCGAATACCGATGCATCTAGACCACTCCTCACAGCACCGGAGGCAAGAACAATCGAATATCCCTATAGGACATGCGGACCCGCAACATGGGCTCCCCGATTATGCCACACGAGGCCGTCAGCTCGCCCACAAGAGGCCAGCCAACCTACCATATCATGCATATGACCACGCAGCTTTCAAGGTGAGTAAATGGAGCCTCAAAGCCTTCATACAATCGTGGGCAGTCTTTTTGTTGAGCATTGCTTTTTAAGAGAAAAGAGGGTGTCCAACGTGGTCTTCAACGCAATTCCTGTACATTATACAAACACTTGGCTTCATCGGTCCTTGAAAAACTAGGTATCTAGAAGAGCTGTTACTGATCTTAAGATCAGATAACTAAGGAAACTTTAGACTATACTATGCATATAAGTTGCCCGCTTTGTCGAGTTGGCATTTACTAATTCTGTTTTGAGAATATATACGAGGCTATAGACAGCGATATGCGTGCATGCAGACCACTTTGGGGCATCTACCCCACGCCGTAGGACCAGAAAAATTCAAGCATACTTGCCATCGATTGCCTATGAGCATACAGCCCACAATCGTGGTATCGAATGTAAATTTTGTGACTGAGACAACCCTTCATGCTGTATGACATGACCACATACGACTCCTATAATACTTTTCATGTGCTATGGTTTTACTCTGCACGGGCTTACTTTTTCTGCCAGCCCTCTAGGCCAACAGCCAAAAGATTGACGTTGAAGAAAACTCTGTAGGAGATCGGGACTGACTTACCCTCCTAATACATATACTTTATATAGAGGGAAACATTTGCCGTCATGTATGCAGTATCAGTCCCCCAAATGTGATCCCCGTGCTCGTGGCGGCACCTATACACGAGGATATATAACCTGGCCGCATGCTTTAAGTGACTCGGCGGGTGTAAGCCGTGATATACCCAGCCTCGTGCTTGGAACTACTCGACGAGTTGGCCTTTGCCACTACACGTGTCTTTTTTAATTAATTTGGTTCCAGAATTGTTCCCGATTTCCGACGAAAACGATCTTTTTTATGAATTAAAGCTGACCATGAGATCCAGAAAGGTGTGCCCCTAGGTAGCTAACAAAGCACTTGAGGAAAGGGACGCACGGACGGCAGAAAATCAGGCTAAAATCAGGCTGGGGATTAATGCAAAGAGCATTGATCATGGTCAAATAAAGCGCACTAACAAGGCCGGGCCCACCCGAACAGGCGAGCTGCTAACATAATTAGTAGGTGAAGCATAGTTACGAGGGCCTCTTCATGGCATCATTTCTTTTCTTGTTGATGTTCATGATACAGTTTTTCTTTTGGAATGAAGTCAGCCACCAATTTACTTTAATCCCAGTACTAATACCTGGAAATTGAGCAAGTCGATACGTATAGGTGCACAATTTCTTGTCATTGTATATGTTCAGCTGTCGCTCTGGATATCAGGCCCCCATGATAACTCACATCCCCACAGCCAGCAGACAAAGCATTGATGGAAGATCCTATGCACAACACGAGTGTAGTCCTTGCACAGCTATATACAAATTCAATCCACACTAAACTATACATATCTAGCCAAGTGTTGTATTTGAGCGTGGGTGGGCATATCATTCTGATCCAGTGCGGCGCCGGCCCAAGGTTTGAGAGGCAATTGACCTTGTAAGTGCTATATCACCTTCGAGAAGAGAGATCTAGAGTCCTTAGAGATTATTGGTCTTGTTATCTGCAAATTCACCGAAGGGCGGACGTTTAGTTATTCCTTCTTATTATTTTTTCATGCATGCGCCACGTCCCAGATACTGTTCTCAATTTTGGTACCACACATGAACAAACATGGTTCTGGGGAGCTTACAGGCTCGAACCAAGCTCAATAAAGGATAGATTTACCCCATCTGGCCTTGAACTAACCATATACTTACCGCGGTACCCGCAATATCCTGATACATGTTAGTTACAAGATGCCCCATGCATATGCGATCCAAGTACCAGGGCCTCCCCTGATGCTGAGATGTTTCATCGAATACTCAAGTAGCTACTTGATTATACATCCAAAATTGGCCTCGTGATTATCACATCACAATCAAGTTCAGGAGTAGTTTTTTTTTGTCACATCTTTGCGAGAAAGGCCATGGTGGCCATGGGCTGTCGAATTCGAAGATCTTATCATTCTCGATTATTCGATTGAGCTCTACGTATAGTTATCGCTTGAGGAGTAGCAATCATATGTATATGCCTAATCATAATTTCGTGATGATGATTCTTGCAATTGACCATGCCCTTGCAGGAAGGCACTCTTTGCAAGTTCTATTTTTGTCAACAGAATAAATGAGCCTAGTGTCCTGTATGTACTTGATGGTGATCATGATTTCACTTTGCTTGCTGTGTGCTAGTTTCAGCTGGATCGGAGGGCTTTAAGCCTCTCTGTAACAGCAAAATGATAGCTCCTTGGCTACTCTGCAAAGTATCCGTGCAGATCTCAAGTTTTGAGCAAGTGTCCCCAATTGCAAGGTCACCCCTTACTTACTTCAAGCTAGACTGTGACATTGGCTTACAGGGACACAAGGCTGAGCTGTTGCAACATGCAGACGTCTGTCTACGTATATCACGGTGATTCACCTCAAGAATGCGTTGTGAAGATATTTGCTAAAGTTTGATATTCATTGATGCTTAAGGCTAGGACATAGTACCAACTGGCGATGTGTATGTAAACATTGAAATGAGAAGTTTATAGAGTAGACGTACTAATTCACTGACGTTTGTCTTAGTATCGATATTGAAATTGGATTTTAGGGAAACCTCGAAATGCGTTGGTTGGGTGTACCTATGCCACAACATGAAGAAAAAAGAACTTTTACTTATGCAACATGATGTGATGTGAGACGACTGTCTAAAATAAATGTACAAATGGTACACGAATGCAAAACTCCACATTGCTTTCCAGTTGATGTATCCCATAATCTGACCAAACCAGTTCCAGCCTCCATAGATGAAGCTAATCTTTCAGTTCCCAAACCTGAACTGCAAGACTACACCGGGCGTCCTCATCCACTGTCTCAACGCTCTTTTCATGGCGGAAACCCAAACTTTCATACAGTTTTTCTCCCATTGGCGTTGCAAGAACCCAAACAGCCAAATTTTCTTCCCCCGCAATAGAGAGTCCCTCCTTACCAAGCCTAGTACCGTATCCCTGACGCTGAAATTTAGGATGGACAACCATCTGCTCAAGCTCCATGCTGCGCTCTCCGAAAGACCTACAGCATACTGTTAACTCTTCTACCCCATACTCTGAACTTTGTTCTGTAATACAATTTGCCTACTAACCTTTGGACTTCACCACATAATTTGCCAATCTTAGCTGCACGAGTTGGATTGGTATCTCTAGGCTTCCAAACAAGTGAGGTAAGTTGAGTCCTGACCGAAACGCAGACATCTTTACCTTTTGATTAGCTCTGATTACGAAAAATAACTTTCTAATATATATACACGTAGGAAGTAGATACTCACATTTCGCTTTCTTCCATATGCTGCTCTGGATCTTTTCCGAATTTGAGTCCAGCTTCCAGATAGCAAAGCCGACTATTCGAGGAGGATCGCGCTCTTTGCAGTTGAAGCCCCGCCGTGGCATTTTTTGATGGACATTCTTAGATCTGTCGCTTATTGTCACTCGTGGTGAGTGTTTCTGCAAATTTTTATCATGCACCTCTGGACCAAGCTCCAGGACATCAAACTTCAACTTGGGATTTGCAGCTAAGACCCGAAGTTCTTCGCGGTAGGATTTTATTGTGTCTTCTGGGTATTTCCGGGCATTGGTTCTCACAAAGGAATATACTGGAGAGGTTTGGTACCCTTTTTGGGCGAGTTCCGCTAGCTGGGGGATATCCCGTGTTTTGGCTTTCCGAATTTTATAAGGCTTCTGTTCTTGTTCCTGAGACATTGTGCTGCTGTTTGGGGGGCTCAAGGGTTGAACCGGGGAAACAAGAAAAGTTTAAGCTTAAGGAAGAGGAAAGCCTGAGACTCTCGTTCACCAACTTCCCGGGTGGAGCTGTACATTGCAACATGTCCCAATGGATGAATATAAACCTCAGGACCCCTCTCAGGCCATACGCCCACCGGTTAGATGCCAATGGGTACAGGCCTGCTGTACAATACTGATCAACATGTAAGTGGTAGGATATGAACAAGCATGAATTTAAACTGAAAATTCCCCTCACCGTTGGTGAATGTGTGTCAATATGGTAATCAACTGGACTGCGAAGAGCGAACTAGAAAGCTTGTTTCTAACCGGCGAAAGAGGGCGGTCTGAGACCGCCTTGACCGGTTGCAACTCTTTGTTACACAAACGCAGACATGTTCGAAGTTTATGAGGGATTCACCTTCAATTTCAGCCCCATAAACCCGATAAAATTTGCTCGAAGCAGATGAGGCGAACTTCTCTTTATTTCCAATACCCCCGCAGATAACCGCAGAGTACCAAACAGCCTGAAATTTACGACCTGTGCCTCCTGTGCCTTTAAACGACCAAGCCTTTGTCTCTGTACTAGTACACCGGAATCCGGCGCGGCTCAGCTGCAGGTGATCTCGATTTTAGGGATTTTTTGGGCAGTTTGGGAATACTGAGGATTACCTACACTGTAGTAGAGCTCGGATAATAGGTATTCCGATTTCAACTGTATATGAATATCCAGTTAGCGTATATAAAATCCCCGCATTCGAAAAGTTTTCTAGACTGATTTGTAAAGTACATGAGCAGTTTAATAGTTCCAGTATCTGGCTCAAACGTTTCATTCCTGGATTGGTTTCCAAATGTGTGATTGGACTACTATGTACCTCAGCCTAATGTCGATCTCCCGCTCGTAGAGTAGTATACTCGACAATCACCTTCATGTATAGAGACTGCTACATCGACCGGTTCATTGTTAACCAACCAGGGGTGCGTTGCTGCGTTGTTTCATCCGATTTGCTTTCAGCCACTATCCTTGTTTGTAGAGCACATGTGGCAATTAACTGCTAAGAAAATTTAAGCCTCGTGACTGTCTGCTGTCAATCTTATTTCGTATCCAACCCACTGAGATGAGCCTCGACATGAACATGGAACTACTTACCATATCCATTCCTATTTTGTGCTCTGTCGGACTGAAAGCTTTTATTCAACAGCTGTGCTTGTTTGGGTATACGAATGCTTCACCCTTTCGGCTCCTTGTTGATGGCTGGATGTACCTCAGGGTAATGAATCTTATTAATAGATCATACTGAGGCCTGGGTGGCGTTAGGCTTGTGAGGGATTTGCTATGCACGTTACTGTAGAACTCTGCATCTAGGGATCCCTTTGACACACGCGCAAGCTTCCATTGAGCTCGCCCCCGCGAGTCGTTGGTGGGTATCAACTCATAGGCGGCTCAAAGGACTAAGGCGAAGATATATCTTATCCTCTAGCCCATTCTATGCTTGTCTAAAAAATATTTTGATCTGCAGAGTCACCATTTGCTCTTGAAAAATTCTTGGTCTGGTTGCCACCCAATATGAGCGCGTATGATTATTGGTGGATTTCAAAACCTCTCAGTCCAATTGCCAATGCTGCCTTGGCTGCTGGAAGCACATTCGAATATGTTTCTCCAGTCTTCGCTTTCCTTCTTATGATATAAATCTCTCACAATGTCGCGATAATCAGTTTGGGTTTCACATTGCCCCATTTCTGAGGGCCTTGTCATAGTTGGGGGGGGCGAGCCGCATGAGCTCCTATTTGAGGCTAGGTACTGCGTTGATGAGTGAATCAACCCATTAGCCCTCGGCACCCTGCCAAAGACGCAGATCTGACACTTCAGGGTAACCACCTGTTCATTTAGCCTTTTAAAACCAATCGGGGTAACCCCATGTGCGTTCTGAAACTTAATATAGCGTTTTATCTAACAGAAACACAAAACACAATTATGCAGTTTCACCTATCCCACCACAGATTGTAACTTAACATATAACATATCCTCCAGACACTCGAATCTGTCATGGCTACCTCATAAATAAGGCAGCCGTATCTATGCTTTTTTCTGTCTTGTATTTTCTACCAATAGCCACGTACTTCGACTACTATAAATTTCTTTGAGAACTCGTACAGGGCCTGCCAGTAGGCAGAACGTGTGCTAGGGACTGAGCAAGTAATGGCTCATTTGTAAATGAGAATATCCTTCAAACGATACTTCTTGTATCTCCTGAATAGGTGCACTCTAAACCTGTTAATAAATCACATGAATATAATTCGAAGTCTCACCCATATTGCATGCTTCCTCACGTGTCTATATATTATGAGAACAAGCTTACTAGTACTTATCCAGCGACTACTACTTTGGGAAGCTAAAAAAAATTCCATTTACAGTTAGTTGGCTTATTACTTGTCCCAACATAAGGTCCAAAATATTACCTCCCAACCTCAGGACGTGACTAGGTGCAATTGGTTGACTTACATACTCAAAAAAAAGGGGGAAGCAACACAAATGGTATTTTCTTTTTTGAGTCTATACGCCTTTCCGCCGAAAGGAGCCTTAGGCTATGAGGCGGACACAAATGTTATTTTCTTTTTTGAGTCTATCCATACGCCTTTCCCCCCAAGGGAGCCTTAGGCTATGAGGCGGAACACAATGTTATCATTCATGCAATTGACGCGCCAACTGGACTACATATCGGCCGCAGTGGCCTAAGCTTTAGAATGTCTCTGTTTCTAGACTCGACGAATGCATAACCCGCAGGAAGTGTTGAACCTCCTGACATGTATCGTGAGATAGACCATCAATGAGGGCTAGGGTGAAGCACTTTCCTGGTGCTTAGTTGAAGATTGATGCAAAAAAAAAAAAATCAAGTGGCATGGACCTGACAGGAAATACTTGAGCAGGGGGAATAGACCTAGCCCCCCATAGCCCACAGCCCCATCCCAAGAGGGGTTAAAAGAAAGCACATGGGAAAAGAAACAAGATCTGCGTGAGGAATATGAACCCCTCCACCAACCAGACCAATTACAATCCCGCAATTCCTTCCCCTGCTGGTACCTTCCCTTCATACTCCAAGCCCAATCTGACCCCCATTCCCGGATTCAATTTCACCTTCCAAACGACTTCACCATTCCTTCTCATAGCTGCAACTGCACTCCCCCATTTCTCCTCCTTAACATTTGCTGACTTCCAAGGTGGCTGCAACTCTAGTTTCTTTGTCTGTGGTTGGGATTGAGGTTGAGGAGGAGGTGGCGGAGGTACACCGCTGTGTTTGATAGTTGAGGATCTTCCAATACTTAAGAATGTTCTACGTTTTGCTTTCCCTGTACTCTGGTATGATGCACTGTCGTCATCACTAGGTGCCGACGTAGATCCTAGGGGTGCAGCCAATTTTTGTGGAGATGAGGGTTGTATTGGTTCCGGGTTAGGAGTCTCCTCTTGGGCTATAATAGCGGAGAAGCCCTCCACATAGACGCCAGTACCAGTCGGTACAGGGTGACCCATTCTCATGCTCGAGCCCTCCTCCCCACCTTCATCACCCTCGCCCATCTCAGGTTCTTCTTGGATTGCCTTTGCATTCTTGGCTCCTGGTGCGAGAAGTGGTGGTGGGGGCTTCAAGCCTCTGGGATAAGTGACTGTAACCACCAGTTTTGCATCTTCACTGACTGGAACCTGGTCACAGACCACTAACTCAATTGCACCTCTATCCAGGCGATTGTTACGGATAACTGTACTACGTCCGTAGGTCGCAATCATTTCTTGCTGACCTCTGCCCCAAGAAATCATAGAACTACCAAAAAGCCCTCCACTAGCTGCACTCTTTTGTGCATTACGCTTGATCGATGGTTTGGCATAAGTGACGGTGACAGACTCGTCTATGCCAAGGGGGAGATTGAAAATACCCCCGGGATAAACGGTTCTTGGTAGTGGTGTGCTACCAACAAAGGTTCCATCGAGAGTCACTCCAACTAGCCCCTTCCTCAGGGTTGTGGAAGAGTCATTGAGAATCCTTGCCTTGAGATACGCGGCTGCGCGCAGCTTAGGCGTGGAAGCATAGGAAAGTTGAATCTGACTCAGGGCCATAGTAAGGATTGTGTGCCGGCGCACAGTAGACGTTGACGTTTCAAGGTCACCAGTAGAGCCATGGGTAGAGGGTATTGTCATGCGATGTGGTAATGAGTAGCTGCTTGTCAACCCTTGTGTGACAAAATTTGGTCTCGGTGTGGGTGGTTGAGCGGGCTGATGGGTTGATGACAATGTTAGAGTGCGAGTAAGGGTCTCCGCCATAGAAGCAGCTTCATCTTCGGATTCAGACGACTCTCCATCGTCACTACCTGTGCCGGCTCCTCCACCGAAGCCTGGTGTGTCGAACATAGCAAAATTTGTAATACCAGCACTAGTGGCACTGCACATAGCCGATTGTGTACCGCGCGTCCGGCTCATCAGTGTACTCTTCTTCATTTGATTGCGCCCGTATTGTTGTTGCATGGGTTCGACAATTTTCCTCTCCTCCTTTTTCTCCTTATCTATACCAGCTTTCTCCTGAGAGCTATATAACCCACCATAGGTTCTGTTTTTTAGCATAACTGCTGCAGAATCCCCACCGCCCCCATGACCCCCATAGCCATACTTATTCTTATAGCGCCCCGCAGCCGCTGTGATTGAGGAGAGACGGATTCGCCATGGCTCAAGTGTAGGCGCGCCATCCTGCAGCCCGGTGAACACAGTTTGCGATGTTGAGAGAGTGATTAAAGCATCTTTCCATGTTTCGTAGGTACGGTTCTGGAAGTGGGCATGGTACGTCAGATGCGCCGTAACTTTACCAGTCTTAGGGTTTGCAATATCTGTCGCAGAGTCGGCACCGCCTGTGGAAGAGATCACAATGTCATAACGGGAGGCCCAGCCTGCATCAGATACCGCTATTGAGATATTAGCCTTATGTATGCCTTAGCTTGCAGTGGAGCACTCACTGTACTTTAGTTCCAATTCACCCTCAGCGTCACACGCCACCTTGCTCGAATCCTCGTCGTTTTCCTCCCTGTCGATCCAGACCCTGACGCGATACCATTTCTCTGGTACTTTTGCATCCTTATCCTCCTTCCCTTCTTCCCTTAGCCTCTCTCGCTCTTCTTCTTTTTTCCGAATTCTTTCCTCTCTAATTTTTACCTTCTTCCGTAACACCTTAGCGGATAGCTTTTGCTTTTCTTTCTCCAATTTTGCCAAATCCTTCTCCCATACCTCAAGCTCCACTGAACAGCTCGCCCGCTGAGCCATGAGGGCAGAGCGTTTTACAGAGTAACTCTTCAGGAAATCATCGACAGCAAGTGAAACCGAAGAGCGTTCCGCCAACGACCCCGTAGATAGATCCTTATCAGTCAAAGCAGTACCCCATCTTTCGAGGTAAGCGAGTTGCTTCTCACAGGACGCTGCTTTCTCATTACTATCCTTGATCTTCGACTTCAGATCCTGAATCTTTCCGCTCAGTTCCTTCAGGGTAGGAGTGTCATTATCGGATACTGTGGGCTCCTCCTCAACTTCGTCATTATCACTATCCGGTTCCCACGAAACGACTTTGGCCTTCCCATCACCCTCCTCCGCTCTTCCAGGGGCAGGTGGTTTCACGAGATCTACTGTCATATCCGCAATGAGCAAGATTTTGCCTCCTGTTAGGAGGCCAGAAACCTTGATGCTGTTCTCATCTGCCCTTGGGGTCAGCTGATGAAGGATGATTTCATTTCGACCGGGCTACCGAGAATGGTAGATCAAAGTTAGCCTACTCCACTTTGAATATCTTTTAATGATTTGCTCGCCTTTCATTAACCGCCTAGCAAGCAACCCGGGTAGATCACCATGCAAAACACTCACCTTTAAGGTAATTCCTTTGATGCTCCGAACCACAGTGGCACGAGCTGGGTAGATAGTCACGGAGCTAGTGGGCAGCTGAGGGAGACTGAGTTGTTGACGATGTATATGCGGAGTTGTACTGTCCTGTTCAGGGAGCGTTGCAGCCATCTTGCAGTGGGGTAGTGAGAGTTGTCAAGATATCAGTGCATCAAGTGAGTCTGTGCTGTTCATAGAATCTAGCATGTGGGAATGCCCGTCGATTTAAACCTTCAACTTGAATAAACAGCAGAAGGAGAGGTGAAGATGAGCCACTCAAGCCCTGCGGAACTACCTATCGTGATAATGGAGAAGATCGACAGGATGGAGGCTCCAAGTTTGAACCCAGTGCTGTGTAACAATCAAGTCATAGGCATCTGTACCACCACACTTTGTGTGTTGACGGTGAGTGCTACATGAATAAGGAAAAGAGATTGCTAACCTGGGCCCAGTGGTGAAACGAGTGTTGTTTCCATACAAATTCCTTGTACTCCAAAGAGTCTGAACAACCGAATATGATAGTAGTTGACTCAGTCATTTCGCACGGACGACAAGGCAGGTTGCAAGATTCTGGGGTTCAACTTAGAGATCTACCTTTAATGAATCTACCGTACTCAATTTGATATTCATCATACGACTATCAAAGCTTATGTTTTGATTTGTCTTATTTTTGTCTACATAGTTAGCAGACTAGGAATACTTCTTATACAGCTACAGCTACTTACTTATACCTGTGATAGTGTCCCTTTTTTTTCTACATACACAGCCACTGCTGTGTAAACTGGTTGGCACGACCCCTGGTGTGACACTTTGGAGGTCTCTTGTCTTGAGCCTTGCAAAGTAGGCTACATATACGGTACCCTGCCTATCATTCCGAACTCAATGCTCCTGCAACAAGTCTTGGCTGATAGTTACAGTCTCGCTCAGAACCGAATTACAGGACTTGATACCAGACAATTCTTCAAAGCAGATGAGGGTTCGATTCAGCCTGTTGGTCCCAGCTTGCACGTTAGTATAAGCAAATTCAGATTTAAACCCGGTACCCCCACTTTAGACTACCCATCGCTCAAGGCCTTTTGGACAACGCAGTATTCATGTATAAATTGATCACCCCTTTGCTTTTTCTACACCCAGTGGAGTGTATTGGGTCGGAATCTAGACCTTGCAGGCAAAAAAAGTATGCATCTTGAAAGCCTAACTACAGCGGTAGACTCACTCAATGAACAGTGACAGAGATATATATATATTGATAACAATACATCAATTTCGGGTCATGACAAGCTTGTATCAGACTCAGGGGTAGTAGATAGGCCAGGATCTCTGAAAGGAGTTTAGGAGTACCTTCATCATAAAAATGGTATGTGAGGTGCATCTTCAAAAGTCGTCAGAAATTTGACTCTCATGCGCTTCAACGTGTACTCTGGAACCAGTCAGACCCGTTTTGCAAATTTTTCGGGGGGGGGCGAGTGTCCAATCACTATCGTTGTATCCTACGTTATGCTAGGATTATGTGATTCAGCCAGGTAAGGGGTACAGGTTCCTTGCAACATACATTAAACAAATCTGAACCAAACATCCACCAACGAAAGACTCACACTACCGCAGACTCCATAATTGACGAGCTTACTCTGGAGTAGTACCTCCGGATAGCTACATGGATGTACAGGTAGGTAGTGCATCTGTCTCCTTGCCCCCATAGATGACACAACCGCCACGGCCGCAGTGTTGTTAACTGCTAAAGGTGGTCGTCCTTCACTCCACCGTCGTACCTAGGTAAGGCCACCGTATCGCTGATCCAGTCGGCGTTATGTATCAAGAAAAATGCCCGTGTGGAGAGGGCTTTCTCTATATTGCTCATTTGCAGGATCTCTCACACCTTTTTCTCTACACATGATCATAGCATCATATCCAACCGAGGGGTTTACGACCTACATATATGATCCAAATTTTCTCGATACTGATCGGTTCAACCCACTGCCCGCTCTTATCCGTCGAACCGCTCACCGAGCCTTGTCTTCTGCAAAATGATCTGTAAGTACCTCCTGCCGCCTTAGAATCTAAATCTGGAGGTGCATGGTTGCATCAAATGTTACCAATGGTCAGAATTTGCTAACGGTCTCCAGGACGATTTTTGTTTAAAACTGTTCTACCTCCAGCCTAGAACTCTCATCACGAATCGAGACTATCTAAACATTTCGCTTTTGAAGTCACGAAAGGGATAAGAGAAATTCCAGCGACACTGGCATCCCTCGCACAACAACGGACCCTGGTAATTTCACTGGCCTTACGAAGCAATATCATTTCGAACTAGTCACGAGACAGTTCGAATTGTCCGCTCAGTTCAATTTTTGAGGCAGAAGTATTTTGGGAAATTTCCTCATGTGTCAGTACGAGCTATGGGTATATACTCGATGCCGCTCCAGCAGCCCTCCGGTTCCACCACTCCCACCTTCATTCCCACAACAATATCTCTGTCTACCACCAGATCAGCTGGAGGCCGACTCCCTAACATATCCTGTATCTTCACTCGCACACACGTGGCCACACACCGCTTATTACCGGGTTACTAAGTGCCTACTTTCCCCAGAATGTGCGCCTCCGAGTTTCTCATACTTGGCTTCCCCCCCCCAACCAAGCCCAATGGTCATGAGGAATGTAGCTGTGGTTCAGGCACCTAGTCCAGGGCACCTACAACCTCCTCAAACACAAGCAACCTCCCAAGAACCCTCTCAACCTGGGTCACCATTATCGGGTTCAACCCCCCAACCCGAATCTACTGGAATACCATCATCACCACCACCACCACCACCACCACCATCACAAGGACCCCTTATTACTTCCCATGGCAAAGTCCCGATCCGTATCCGACATTCGTACTGTCACACATGCTATGAGATCCTTCGTGAAACAATTGACGGGGATGGGGAATTATGCTTTCCCATAGGATCTGACAACTGGCTTAGTCATACCGGGAAAAGCACTGGTAGATGCTGGAGGATGGATGAGAGGGCTACCCGGGGAGATGTAATTGTTGATCTCGATTATTCTACTGGTATTGATTGGGGTGTTGAGTTTGACCCGGTTGCAATTGGTCTGGCTTGGACTACAAGCTCAACAAGGCCTACAACCCCGCTACCACAGCTCAAGCAAGAGGTCACATCATTACTTATTGACTCGTCGATTATGCCTGTTAGATCAGAACGAGAGTTGAGGGCACAGGAAACAGCTAGGGAGCTGGCAAGGGAGAGAGAGGCTATGAAGGAGAGAGCTGCTCAGCTCGCCCTACGGCACGCAATGAGCAAAGAGTTTGAAAAGAGAAAAGCTAGAATCGCAGCAGAAAATATGAGAAAGCGGCGATGGAAAGGCTGGGAGGCGTGGGGTGCACCGTATGTCGTGCCTTCCCCGAGGGTGGCTCAGGCGGGAGCGTCATAAAGGGGCGGAACTGGGTACGCTTCTGGGGCAGAAGGAGGATAGCGGGCAAGGGGTGACATTCTGGGTGATAAATATACCAGGTTGGACAGATGGCTATGGGATTCAGGATAAATGGATAAAATACGTCGACAAAGTGAAGGCAGAATATTTCATGCGGCTGGGTTAACCGTTTCACATGCGCCGATCTACCAGTGCACCTCCCCTCCATGTTTCTTCCCTGCGGTGTGCTTGATGTTGAAACTAAACATCTTGATCCATGCCACACCTATTCTGATGCAGGCTGATTCAGTTGGCGCACAAGAGTCTGCGTGTCATCTCTACTAAGAATCTTACTCCGTAAATAAACTTCTTCAGGGCCTTCAGTATTCCAACTTTCTAGCGTCGTACTTTCTGTGACTCATACCTAGCTGGGTGTCCCTTTCACGTATCTATCTCCTCTCGGTAAGAGTATGCCCCAACCCACTGGCAACACAACTTGCCCGGCTTCTCCGTAATTCATCGCAGAGCTTGGGTCAACAGTTGTTCACTGTACTAAACGCACAGGCTTTGGAGTGCCTTGACCTCCATAGGACTCTTATAAGTTGTAATGTATTGCGCTCTTGTCTCTTCGGGAGTCCTTCTATAGACGTATGCCACTGATCATAGCCCGAGAATACTTAAGTCCAACAATAGGATCAGCAATTGCGACGATTTCCCAATCGAGTGGTTGGGCAATGGAGCCCAGTCCACCAATTGCCGCCTGATTAACCACTCTATGTAGTGTTTGAAACTGGTGGTAGGCATAGCGCAGTTATAAGTTCTTTACTTTATGAATTGGGGAAGCTTGTTGTGGCTTTTGAATATAGGCCATTTGATATGACAACTATACTGCGACGGGAATAGCGTTCAGCAATAGATATTAGTCATGGCAGCTCTACAGACGTATAGACCAAAAAAACAAAACGGAAACGGCATCAGAGATGAGTGGTTGATGGTTCGGGCAGTCAGTAATCACCATAATTGGAGTTATCTCAATTCATATTATTACTATTATCAGACAGCTCTACTTACCCTATATTAACATATTCAGAAATACATTCATTAATATTTACATTGGCAAGGAAAATATATACCCTTTTTATTTGTGTCAAAACCCCACCCTCCTCCTCCTGCAAGGCAGTTTAAGTTCTCATCCACTGCACTGAATATATCTTCAAGCTGTGCAATTGCAAATGCTGTTCAAGTTATCTTTATTCCTTGGTTCAAATTGGGCGACTATGGAATTAAGTACATACAGTAGACGGTTGCTCATGGCTCCTGCTACTGTCGATTACAATTACTACTGCCACAACTAATGTCTACTGTATGCTGCTTCCTATACCTGCGCCTACTATCAAGCACTATTTCTGTAGTTGTCGCTTTGTAGTTGTCTTTTCTATAATACCATATGATCTATATTCAAACTGACGATCACAACGAGTTACCTCAATCCAATGTAAACTGTCCATCAGTTTCTATATTGATGTCCACCCACAAACACCACATAAATTGGTGAACCAGTCAAAAAAGCTTTTTGACTGTAACACATGGTTCAGGCGCACCTCCAGAGTTCTTTTGCTCAATTCTCTGACATTTACTTTATATACTGTCTCCCTAAGCCTATTCCACAGCTTTCATGATTGGCGAGACTGCTCATCTTGTCTGGTGTCTTACCCTGAACTCGGCTAGTCTATTGTCTCCCGTGAGGCTTGGTACATCCGTTATCTGCCGTAATAGACATTACACCGAGCATGGATCACGTGCCAAATCCCCCTCACACTTGTACTGTACGGAGTCTTGAGGTATCGGCAAGCCGGTACCAAGTCGTACCGACACGGCTACACATACAACCACCAATGCCCTATGCGAATACAACGTCAACCAGAACCAGATCTGTCTGGCCTTGATGCCCGCCTACAAAGATGATCTCTCCGTGGTGGTTTTCGCCACCGCCTACATATCCTGCCTACACTATTAGCTAGCAGGACTCTCACCGCCCGCAAAGTACTGTGGCGAAAAATGTTACCATCAGGGATGGGATTATCCTGCGTCGCCGACCCTCGCGGGGTTGCCCATTTAATCCAGCGGTAATGATACAGGCCCACCTTTCTCGACCTCCCACTACAGTATGTGTGCCAGTACCGAAACCGTGCCCCAAATTGCGGATTACCTGGTCTCTCGGCATAAGTAGGGCAGCGGGGTGGAACCATACACCGCTGTCTATACAGAAGTGGAGGACCCAGTCTTGCAGAAGATGTATTATGCGCCTCTACCGGGTGACGGCAAGCGGTGCGATACAAAAAAACAGGTAGTACACCCACCCAGATTTGAGGCGCCTCCACGCGGCGCTTAGGCGGGTAATGCGGGCCGGTGGAGCTGCGAGAAGCAGGTCTTGAATGGGAGTTAGGTAATGGAGTGGGGATAGTTATGGATGACTCGATGCGGGATTTCCTACTGTCGACTCTCCATAGAATTTATATTTTGAAGGAATCCAGGGGTAGTTGATCCCCCCCCAACATTGGAAACCCTCTCCCAGCTCAGACGAAGTACAGACGGGCACCCTCATGGCTGTGAAATAAAACGCTCACGCAACGCATGACGAAACCATAAACTCCCTAATATTTACCCGATTGTATGGTTAGTACCATGTACATTCCCACACAGGGAACAAGGTCACCTCACACTGCTCTTTTCAAGGTGTTTTTTTTTTTTGAATCTATACGCCTTCCCCCGAAGGGAACCTTAGGCTATGAAGCGGCCCCGTTCCCGCACTCTTTTCAAGGGTGACTGCACCGTGACTCTCATGTAGGTATGCTGGCCCAAGGATGCACGTGTACGGTAGGATGTACCCTGCAAAGTATGTATATACCTGATGTCATGGAATCAAAAAGTTAGTTACTATGCTTTGTTGGGATGCATTGCTAGGACAATACTCTTAATCTTCCCCCGCAGCAATGAATCATGACCTGTGAGTCTACAGAAGCTTAGGTATTTCCCCACAAACTTGCTTCCCTGCATGTGTGTCCCCTTTTGATTCTAATGGCCCTTTGCTCTCTACCCTGACTTTGGTAACAACTAAGGGTAAATGACCAAGACCAAACTGCCACTATTTTGCCGGGTGTTGTGCGACATTTGCTACTTGACGGGAGCTATTAACATTCATGATGACATTGTGTAATCTAACACTGACGATCAGCTTAGGGGCCCAGCAGCTCCCATGCTGACATGACGATGCATAGCTAAGCCCTCTGGTGGGAGAAAACCCCAGCCCCCGAGATTTCCCCTAGATTTGCAGCAGGAGCAAATGTCGAGGATCCATTGAGCTCAAAGAAGTGGCTCTGCAAAGCGATGGGTATCGCTGTGTAGTAAGTAAATATTTTGATAAGAAACATCTGGATAACGCACCAGCTACTACAAGGCTAAAGACTGCACTCACCCAAGCTTGTCACATTCCCCCATTTCACCTGGGAGGTTTCTCGCAGATACAGAGGGTATGATAGGTCTCACCCAGCACAGTATTATATCCTAATTTACTGATAACTTGAAAACGGATAGAGTGGCAGCTTTCTTTTTTTGGGCACGGGAGTCGACGTTTGCACTCACGTGACTTCAAGGCTTGTGTTTGAGGGTAATAGAAATGGATCATAATTACCAACAATATACAATATGTAACTGCCTTGTATGTGGGCGGTATGGCCGAAGTGTAATTTGCAGCCCCGTTCCGCATCCGTTATTACTGTAACAATTGAGACTTAGGGTGCACATGGTGGAATGGATTCTGTTGACAATTACAGCATAGCATTGTGGGTCATGTTGGTTGGGTCATGTATACGGAGTATGGACATGATTTGAAGTGGGAGCGTCCCGTCTTATACATACAGTACATACTGTGCATGCTAAGTACTGCGTATTTATAAGTACTGTATTATCGTCATGCGAATTTACATTACTTACGAGAAATGTCTTGGGTCTATAGTACAGTACTATATAGTACATACAGTGCGTAGGTGAAAGCGCAGGGGGGCGCGCCATAACTTTCACCTACGCACTGTAATGTATATACAATCCACCTACATATGTATACAGCCTCGAACCACATCGAACCCGCCCCACAGACGTATAGACTCAAAAGGAAAAAAAAAAAAAAAAAAAACTGGCACATCTTGGTGCTATTTGTGCGAAGGAACGAGCCTTGGCATTGACAAATAAGGAGCAAAAGTGTTACGGTGCAATTAGCCTTAGCCGAAGATAGCTTTAGCGCAGATAACCGAAGAGTCTGGGAACGAGATCAGCAATTAACATACCTTTAGCAATGAACCCCCCGTCAAGGGGTCCACGGCCGCCTCATAACCTAAGGCTCCATAGGCATATAGACTTAAAAAGAAAAAAAAAAGCATGCGTTGGCTGCCATTTGTGGGAATCGATTTACGATGATGGACCAACCAGATTAATGATGAGTGTCTATCTCATCTAACCACACACAACTAGGTATTGTTGTCTTGAGATCATATGGCACTAGGTATGTTACGTCTGACAAACCTAAGTATACTAATTAGAATGTTTGGTACAGGTTTGGAGATACGATGCTTGAACAGGAAGCCAAGAACAATGTTGAGGCCAACAAGATGACAAAAGATATTAGTGCTCTTAATAAGAGTCTCACCACGATAGGGATACGGGTATTAACTTGGCATTGTACTGACGAGGACTTGTTGTGGGGGTTGTCAATTTGAGTACAAAGGTCGACGATATATCAAGGCGGAAATGCTTGAGCATTATACTGGTGGATAAGACTGCAGCCTTAAACACGGTCAGGGGGTTTTGGTAGGAAAAAATACGGTCTTATATACAGGATGTAAAGCTAATCTATGATTTCTTCCTCCAAACTAACTGCAGGATCAGAATCGGACGTTGGAGAGATCGGAGGGGTTGGAGGGGTCGGAGGGGTCTTCTGCTTTACAGAGGTCCATGCTCCTAGGTACCTGACAGTTATCCAAGCCACGGATATTAATTTGATCATCTTCAGATCCATCAATGGCAACTGTAATTCCACATTTGCGAAAAGCACGTTGAATAGTTGGTTGTAACTCTTGATGAATCGACTCCCATGCTTCACCAACATATATACTACAATAGCTACTCATAATTATTTACATGTACTGCTGAGCTTTCCACAGCTGAATATATGCTCGCCACAGCTGGGTATAGCCTTACTCGATGTTAGCCACAGCTGAGGTTGCCACCACCGTACGGTCTTATTCACAGTACTTTCCCTGGGTCATAGCCTACAAATGTCCACCAGCGTCTTATTCGCCGATACGGTCTTATACACCAATTTCTACGGTGCTTGAGCTTGCGAGAATAGGGCTCAGATTGTCCGGAAAATACTGACAAAGCTTGGGCGAGGGAAGTATGGAGCCTCTTTAGACTCGACGGGAGGTAGAGAGGCCTGTCGGGTGGGTGGAAGAAAACCAGGCAAAACTACGTGGCAAGCAGATTGCATGGTAGAAGTAGAAGTGTTTGCTGATGGAGAGTATGTAATTGTGGTAATGCGATACATGACGTTGTAACCGAACAATCATAGAGTACAATCTTTGGAGTTCCAACTACAAGAATGGGCACCAGCCTGCTACAAGAACTCAGACCACTCGGCCTGGTACCTGATTTGACAACCCCTAAAATATCCTGTGCGGTGAAGAAGGTATGGTGGGGGGTGACCGTCCGTAACGGAAAGAGATACTTCAACGACATGGCTTATGGAATAAAATGTTTGGAGTGAAGGCAGCACTAACTGATGCGGTATCATATGCAGCCTCATGAGCATAAACGTTAAAACAAGAGATTAGTGACACTCTCTATTCGATTTAAGCACCCACATAAAAATAAATCGGTCTGGGCACGAGAACAGCTTGTGCCAACCAAGCTACGATTAAATAGTGTGCTAAGGGCTCTGTTATACGGAGAAATTCCCGGTCAACAATCAGAGTGCAGCTTGGGGAAGGAGTTGGCTAGGCGAAGAATTATGAAGTATACCATAATAAAAACCACGACACAATGCCGCATACAAATGGAAAACATGTTGCATTTGTCACAAGAAAACACAGAAGAAAACACCGGGACAACATCCCACAAATATGTAGATAATAACTTCTACCCATTGCCAAATCGACCTGTACCCCAAGTAACATGAAAACAGATATAATAAAAAGAACAAAATACAATGCATTATTTCCCGCTCCTACTCCGGCTTTTATACTTCCGTTCACGCTAATTCCCATAGCTGTAGATTAATACGTAATTTAGCGGGATGGGGTGATACCCCAATGTCATGCACCTCTCATTTCAAACACCTTCTCTAGTGCATTTTGGAAAACTTGGACGTTATAATCCACCAGGCCCTGTTTCTCAATACTCTCTTTCCTCATTAGGCATATCAAGGCCAAATACCTATACTCACAGAGCGAGCCAGAAGTTAGCAAATTCGAGCTTTCAAAGAGAGGGAGTATAAACTAATGGAATAGGTATTAGGACAATGACTTATTAATCTCTCGCAAATACAACACCATTCCATTCTGTAATCGTATTATCGAGCATGCCTCTGGTGATGTTGCCTCCTCCCCATTACCCAATGGCTCTGAGGACTGCGGCGGTTGGCTTGCGTCTATGAGTTGCCTGTTTGGTGATCGGCTATATCTGTAGAAAGCGTTAGAACGCAAGGTGCCAACAAGGCTGACATCATGGGTAAGCCTACCCATATATTTCGCTTATATCCACAATAACATCAATATAATCACTGCAAATCTCATAACTCTGTACATCCACTGGGCTACTATCCGTCGCAATGTATATCTTGCTCAACACATCGAATAAGAACGCCTTCTCAATACCCGAGTTTGAGCACAGGACGTTCAGCAAGTTCTCCAGTGTCCCCAGCTGTGGTATCAATTTTTGAATAACCTTACTAAAGGCTTCGAAGATGCTGTGGTCGTAGATACTCGTCAAGTGGTACGAGATTTGCACGTTGTCGAAACCAGCATCCGAAAGTTCGTCCTGTGTGCGCTGAACAATATCCCTCTGGGTGTCAATCTTGTAGTCGTCGGATAGTCCATCAACTTTGTGAATAAAGACCTCAATGTTGATCATGGGATAATTGCGCTGCAGCTGAATTATCGTAGAGTGGAGCCCCGACAGCGCCTCGAGGTATTCATCTTGAGCATCAAGGACCCAAATGAGTGCACCATGTTCGCCAAAGATGTTGTCAAAATCGAACGTTGGGTCAAAGAAGTCAATTTGGCCGGGAAAGTCCCAAACTTGAAAGTCCATGAACGAGCTAATATAATATTTAGCGATCATGTATGTAATCATGAACCTGGAACGACCTACTGTATCGGGTCTTTAGTTATCCTTGTCGTACTCTCCAGGAACAGTGTCTCTGTAGGAGGCATTTTATGAAACACTACCGAGCTAATCGATGACTTCCCACTCCTGTCTCGTACTTTGCATCAGCACAGCCCTCCATAAAGTTGCGATAAGGAATTTCGAACCTTCTCTGCCCCATAAGCAGTAACCGTGGCCTCTCCTGACCTCGCCTTACCCCTCGCTCCCCAATCCCCGTCGACCTTGAGGGCACTGGAGAATGCATTTGGTGGTTCGAATGTGGATGTGGATGTCGATATGGATACGAGCTCGGTGGAAGAGCAGCAAACCCCGATGAATCCTGCAAATAGCGCTCTATTGCTAGTGAGTACGACGAACTCATTTTGCGAGACATATCTAGCGTCCTAGCTCAGGCAAAATGCGGGCAAGACAGTCTATCCAGCCAACCGAAGCAAGCAAGCATAGCAAGGCGCTGGAGGAAACAGGAAGGAAAACAGCGGTAATGAAGATATGTCTCGTTCTAGTACCAGTGGAAGTTGTATCGTGCCCACCAAGCCAGGCAGCGGTTACACGGACAGAGACCCAGGGGCGTGACAATAGAGCAGAACACTTTCTTGCAAAATGGGGAATCAGTCTACACTGGTAGGCGAAGCTATCCTCGCCCAAGGCTGGTGAGCCTGGTTCGAGCAATGAAGTGCCGCTGTATCTCTGCGCGGTGAGGCTGGTGTTTCCAACAACTTCCTCCCGACACCCTTTTCCGGCCACAAGATGCCCTGATAGGCTCACGGGGAGACAAGCAGAGAATTGTATCTTGTGAAGATGTGCAGATAGATTGGCCGTGTAAGTTACGCCGTATTATAACGTTCTTTGATACATATTTTCCAATCTTCTGTATTCCTCTTGTGATGTTCCGAGCTGCTGCCCTAATCTCTGAACGTTGCTGACGCCCGACGACCTGGGTGTCGAAGAAGAACAACCCTTGATGAGTTACCCGCGTGGGTAACAGTGGCTGCACCAGTGAGGGAATTCTAGCGGAGCGATGCCGAAAAAGCCACACCTCCGCGTATAACAAGTGCAGGCTCAAAAAGAACCACAAAAAAATAGATAAAAAGAAATCAAATTGACGAGCAATTCCTGCCTGCTTGCTTGCTTGCTTGCTTGCGAACGGCGGAAATATGGTGAATTCTCAGACGGAAGAGGGAGAGTGGGGTAGTTGGGGAGGGCGGAGGGGTAGTAGCAGGTGATTCATTAGATACCGCTGGAAGTTTCTCCTCACCTCCTGTACTTTATTTTTGGACGAGACGCTTCCCTCCTCCTTCAGCCCCAGCCTCTCGGATGTATTTTCTAGAAAAAATGCCTCTTGGATGCCCTCAAACTCGACACGATTGAGCTCCACTGCTACGATGTCCAGCTCCAACCCTGATTTTGTCTTTGATACCGAGCAACCCGACAGCGAAATGCAGTTAATTTATTTTGCTTTTCTCGG
>Ga0307514_10001045_pt1 | contig 39794 bp, 31 predicted proteins | sample 16_EM_MG_FD_203088 | JGI IMG/M metagenome (GOLD analysis project Ga0307514, IMG submission 203088) | Populus trichocarpa ectomycorrhiza microbial communities from riparian zone in the Pacific Northwest, United States - 16_EM | ecosystem: Host-associated > Plants > Roots > Unclassified | place...
ATCGCGAGATAGATACCAGTGGTCGGCAATGACATCTCGTATTGCAAGGAGGTCTTAAATATGCTCTACTTCACTCTTCTCGAATTCCTCTACTTCCTCCTCTTCCACCTCATCTGATCCTAACAAATATGCATATGCTGTAACTTCAATTGCAGTGTTGATGTCCTCTAGGGCTTGGGCTCTCCCTGATGTTGGAGGCATGGGAGCAGTGATGTTGTGAGCAGTGATGTTGTGAGTGATAATGTTGTGAGTAGTAATGTAATCAAAAATCAAAACCCAGTTTTTGTGTTGTGCAAACTTGGGGTAGTCAAATCCATTTACCTATATTGGTTTAGTTGGTAGCTTGTGCTAAAAACCTCATACAGAAACCTGGTTTCGAATTGACTACCCCTACTTCGTAGTAAGCTGAGGGAGTACAGGGGTCTTTCCACTCTTGTCCCTATACATTTCTGAGTGCTGAATAATCTACTCTTTTAGGCTTAGTGTGACTTCACATACCCGGTATGATACAGCAAAATTAGCGTTCTCAGGATGCAGGTGACTTCTTTACCCTTGCCTGAGGGCTAGTGCCATGGTTTACCGGAACCTTGCCATACTGGACAAAAAGTGCCAGATTTTGGTCGCCCGGTATATATATATAGCTGCTCTCGTGCCCAGACCGATTTATTTGTGTGGGTGCTTAAAACGGGTATAGCAAGGTCTAACTGTATGGCCGTCCTGTTCTCGTACCCAGATGTTCTCGTGCCCAGACCGATTTATTTGAGTGGGTGCTTAAATCGGAGCAGAGGGTAATTCTATCAGCACCTAATAGTGGTGTTATATGGATTTGGAGAAATTTTGTCAAAGCTTAAGTGTGCTAGCATTGCAGTACTAGTACATTACCTGAGTGGCTAGTAGTTCAAGTAGGTAGTGTAAATCTGTTCGAACCCCCGCTAGGAAGGGTCGGCTGACGTTCGGTATGTATAGCTATGGGCCTGCCTGAGGGCTATGAATAATACATACTCCGTATATCACATGGTATCGGGGCGTCCTGCACATGCTCTAGCGAGTGAGAGGTACGTACATGTACTGGTACATATGATATGTAAAGTCTGACGAGTAAATATATTACAATTTGTCATGCTTACCAGGATCCAACCGAACTTACGCCTGGCAAGACACCCACCACTCGTGCATATTGATTCTAACTACAAAAAGCACGCGATCTACTCCGTACGTACATCTATAATATATTAACACAGGCGGAGCAGTAGGAAATATTACATTGACAGCAAAGAAATGGGGTTCGAGCCTTGCAACTAGGAGCTCGACAAAGCCTTGCGTTTTGGAGGCATTGCTGCTATTGATTATGGTAATTATCTACAACTCGCGACATCGCGTTGAGCGTGTAAAGTGCCAGGTAGATCCTATGCTCTTCTCGTTAGTAGTGCCAATATGCACGAGTGGTGGGTGTCTTGCCAGGCCAAGGGATAAGGGATTTTATGGTTTTTCAAAGTAGATGTGTAAACTCAAATCACGACCAATGACTACTGGTATACTCCGTATAGGTAGGACCTCTTCTACAAACTCAGCTGTATGTAAGTTAGGGCAGTGCCATTTGAACGAATTAAAAAACGTGCATGGTTGATAACTGTACTTACGTACTCTACCTACGTGTAATAATGTACGAGTACTCTCTATGACAGTCTACTCTAGCCTTCCTATCCCCACCTCGTTATAGGTACTCTCAGATTTTGGTCAAGAGTAGAGTCCCTGGTCGTACTATAGTCCCTACTGACCCTCTAAAGGTTAGTCTGATTGCACTAGCCCCTCGTATAGGTATCATATGCAGCAACAAACCAAAATATGGGGCTGCGGCAGGGACATCCAGTCATCATAAATAAAACCACAGATACCTGTCGCATCACACCAAGGCCCAAATGGCATGGCATTCGCCTAATTGGTTAACAAATCATGCATGTGAATATTCCCTGTTCAGCGCTGGAGCGACTTGCTAATCCTCTCTTTTGTGGTCATGATAAGGTCCAGCTGTCAGAATCTGTACCCTAAGCTTACATTGATGCCATGGATAAGAAAGAGCTCGCCCCCAACCCACAGAACCGAAGATTCATCACTATCCACCAGCAATGGGTTTCAACAAAAAAAGCGAACCATGACCATACGCGATATCCATGGAGTATATATGTACTCCGGTTATGAAAACGCCTAAGCCGAAATCACATGTTTCATACCAGTCAATTTGGGCGGATGGTAGACATGCGGATGGCAGGCTATGATCCCGCGAGTGCCAGATCTCCACCGGGATGCCCCGTGCGTAGGTGGTTGGGCAAACAACCCTAGTCTGGTTGCATGATCACTCGAAGCACCCTTCAGTGGCTGTGGGGCCATACTTAACTCCAGTGGCCAACCACACAGCAACCTGATTCCTCTCATAAAAGGCCCGGGTCCACCCCAAAATACTTATCCTATCTATCATTCAGCAGAACAATACGAATAAGCGGCAATATCTGAGATACACCAAACCACGTTCCCATCCAATCTCAATACCTACACAGTTGAAGAAGCTATTCACATACAGTAACAACAATGTGTCGCGTAGATGTAATCTATTGCACAAACTGCTGCAGCAAAATCCCTCACAAAGCACATCCTTGTGGCAAACCCGGGTGTGGCGTCCAACTGGAGGTCATTATTTCTCACCTGATTGGTCAAAAATGCGAAAATTGTCCACCTGCGAAGGCGAAGAGCAATAGTTGAACGGTTTCTGATGGACACCTGTGGGTTGAAAGACATGCTCAATAGGGTTATGCTCGCGGGGAGGATTAGACATGAGCCTAACCGTGGCATCTACCCCGGGTCGATTTCCCAACCAGTATGACAATTGGAGATAGGTAGATTGGGGGGGGGGGAGTTTGCATTTGGTTAGGCATTAAGTACCTGTTTAAATTATCGACCATGGTGAGAATTGAGCACAAACTTCCACAGCTACCCAATATGTGTCTTTGGGAGGCTAATAAGGTATTGCTTGAAAGAGCACTTCTAGAGTAGGAGGTACTCCCCTGTGAGGTCCAATAAGCTTCGAAGATCACTCAGGCTATGTTGTGCGAGAGGAGGCGGAGGTCTCGCGCTTTAATCGAGTTACTTTCTAGATTCAGACCTTGAAAACGACCGACACGCTTGTCTGGAGTGGATTGCACCAATTAAATTAGGGGATAGTGCTCTCAGCTCTATCCAGCCCTCCCTGGTGGCTCGAAAGCTACCACAGACAAATCACTACAATGGAAATGACCCGGAACCTGAAGCCTGGAATGCCTAATGCACGTTTTATTCAACTTGGTAACAGAGCTGCAAACTACCTTGGAGGATTCTTCATGTCTTTGTGAAGTCACTTGGTCTCTCATGATAGGTAAGTTGTTCAGGGATAGCCCGCCCATTTTTAATTTCTAACCAATTGGATTCCATAAGATTCTCGATCCTAGAAAGAAGTTACCGTTGAAGGATGCAATTGCGAGAATCCAGCCGGGCCCAAGCACGTGTTACCGGAAGTCTTCTATGTCAAGGTGAGTTGAAGAGGAAAATTTGGAAGGGCTAGAAAAACATTAATATTAAATACAGGTTCTGCCAGAGGATCTGGAATCAGGCCCCTACGAATACTTGTGACGTGAGTCATATGTGAGGATACATGATTGAGAAAAAATAAATAGCAATGGTCTTTCTATTCACATAATCAGAGCCTAAAACACGCAAATTGGTTCTCCGATGTAGAGCGGAGAAAGGCAGTCGGCGATGGGCAGTCTCCTCACTACGTAGTACGTCCCATTGTATTGCCTGAATTGGGGTTTGTAACGGTATATTTCACAAAACTAGTCCTTGGAAATAAGTGTATAGGTCGGTACATTTTCACCCGTGCACAAAAGTGCTAGCAAAACTGTCCAATCCACTTGGTATTAGGTTCCCTTCACCGGTTTCGTGGTAGTAGTCCCAGTACTACCTACTTAGTACCTACACTCTGTTATCAGTTTTTGATTAGGGGTTTTCTGGGTGCCCTGGAGGTTTCAATGGTAAATACAATGTCTAGGTACAGTACAAGTATCTGTGTTGGCATGATTGTGACGCAATGACTTGGAGGCTAAGTTACCCTGAACCTCGAACGCGGTGCCAAGGCCTTCCAACAATGCGCAAAACATAGTTCGTACAATTGATGTTCTCACGCTTTGTATCACTAAAAAATCTGCAAGCCTCATATTCACATTAGCAGCGCCTGCTGAATGAGTTGCTTGGTAATAGCATTCTGTCGTTCATTTGTGCCTCTTGACTAACCTCACATCATTCTCTTCTGTGACGAATCAGATCTAAATTAAACACAATGTCTCTACCACGAATACCAACTCTGATCAATAGATTGTCACCAAAACTTTCTCCCTCCCTCCTCTCAACCACTTTTCAAGCACCGCTGCGATCATTCGCAACTGCTAGCTCGATACTCAACCAGACAAAGCGAAAGGATGGAGGTACAGCGATAGTCTTTCTCAACATGGGGGGGCCCAGCACAGTCCCGGAAGTTCACAACTTTCTGTCCCGATTATTCGTACGCTTGGCATCTCCCACCTTCTCACCCTCCCAGTTGCTTACATTAATCCCTCAAGGCAGGCAGATGGGGACCTTATTCCCCTTGGGCCTTTCCAAAAGTACTTAGGTCCCCTCATTGCCCGTCGTCGTACTCCCAAAATTGAACGTCAATACTCCATCATCGGTGGAGGGTCTCCGATTCGCCGGTGGTCAGAGCTCCAAGCCGCTGGGGCATGCAAAATCTTGGATAAAATCCACCCCTCAACAGCTCCACATAAGCCATATGTTGCGTTCCGTTATGCGGATCCATTGACGGAGGATACTTTTGCGAAACTACTCGAGGATGGGGTTACTCGTGCTGTTGCCTTTACGCAGTACCCGCAGTACTCGTGCTCGACCACTGGGTCCTCCCTGAACGAGTTATGGAAGCTCTCGAAAAATATGGATCCCAACGAGACGATTGAGTGGAGTGTCATCGACCGATGGCCAACTCACCCTGGATTCGTTGATGTCGTTGCTAGGCATGTGGAGGATACGTTGAAGACATACCCGGAAGAGAAGAGGGATGGTGTGGTACTTTTGTTCTCGGCACATTCACTGCCAATGTCGGTTGTAAACAGGGGAGATCCATATCCAGCAGAGGTTGCAGCAACGGTACATGCGGTTATGGGAAGACTTGGGTTCAAGAACCCTTATAGGCTTGTGTGGCAGAGTCAGGTTGGGCCGAGTCCGTGGCTGGGAGCACAGACATCGAATACAGTGGAGAGTTATGTGAAGAAGGGCCAGACGGACTTGGTATTGATTCCTATTGCCTTTACATGTATGCTCCCTGCCTCAGTTTATTTCAATTGGGCATATTACTAACCATTAACTTACTGCAGCTGATCATATCGAAACACTGCACGAGCTCGACCTCGAAATTATCGGCGAGATGAAACAACCAGGAATCAAGCGTGCGGAATCACTCAATGGAGACCCCAAGTTCATCGAGGCATTGGCAGATATAGCAAAGCAGCACCTGGAGAGTGGAGATCGATGCTCCCGTCAGATGCCACTCAGGTGTCCGATGTGCGTTAGTGCAAGGTGTCAAGAGCAGAAGGTAAGCTCAAATTCATGCTGATATCTACAAGAGAACTGGGATGCTAAGCACAGATATAGAAATTTTTCTCGGCACCAAAGGATACAGATTGAAGGTTAGATATGTGGCTTATGGGTTTGGATTCAAATTGCAAAGGCATGGGAGATATTGGGTGTATCTAAGTGGATTTTGCAGGGAGCTCGTAGTTTAACATAGATGGCTATAGTTGGTATGTAGGATACAGTCGTTGTTTGTGCGTGTCGCCAAGCACAACTTGTGAAAGGTGAATTACAAAGCTATGCGAGCAACCCCCTACAAGCGTACCATACGTTATTTTTTTCCTTTGCACCCCGCTCAAGTATCTCGACTTTTGCATTGGGACATGTACTGTAGGTCTCACATTTGACAAAAGGATCAATAATCGTCAGCCCAGGACCGAGCGAATCACTTCATTAGATAGCACAAGACCACATCCATCTCGCCACCCCAACCCATCACATCCATCCCTTATGATGGCTTCCGACGAGCGCACCCTCCTCATCTGCCCCGCCACTCTCTCCTCTAACCCCACTCACCTCACCTCCCTCCTCAAAACAGCCTACCCAAAAGCCGCGACGGATATCCAAATGCTCGACCGCCTCTCCACTCCCGACGTTGTCTCTCTACCAAGTGAGCACTACTCCCGTGCCGTCATTCTCTCCGATCCGTTGTCTTCCACGCCTGTTACTGTTCCACCAGCCGTGCTAGAGAAGGTTTTTTCTGCACTTGTGAAAGGTGGGAGGTTGGAGAGTGAGGATGTGAGCTGGGGAAGGGAAGGGGGGAGGGAGAGGGTGGATGTTCTTGTGAGTGGGTTTATGGTGGAGGAGGAGGAGGGGAAGAGGAGGTTTGTGAAGCCGAAGGAAGGGGGGGGGAAGACTATTGTTGCGATACCGTTGAGGAGGAAGGAGAGTGCACAAGCCGCTACGGCTACGGCTGCGGCTATGACGACTGGACCTGTGCTGGAGTCTACGAGTGGAACTGCAAAGGCGGATAAGCCGAGTGCGGGGCAGCCCAGTGGGGTGGGGTTTATTGATTTTAGTGATGATTTTGGGAGTGGGTTTGATGATGGAGAGGAGTTGATTGATGAGGATGCGTTGTTGGATAATATTGATGATCTTGCCATTCCCATTCAGCAACGTAAGTACACATTCCCCACGTCTATTACTGTTTTGCTAAATTCGGATATAGCTGCTGAATGTGCCCCCAAACCCGGAAAACGCCGTCGTGCATGTAAAGACTGTTCTTGCGGACTCCGTGAGGCTCTGGAGGAGGAAGACGCCAAAAAACGGTCTACCGCAGATGCTGCACTCAAAAAACTTGAGGAGGCGAAGCAAAAGGTCGCTACCGCTAGTATAGGGGTTGATGGGGAGAAGAATGGGAAGGGGGGTGTATTATTGACGACGGATGACCTAGCAGAGATTGACTTCACAGTGAAAGGTAAGACAGGAAGCTGTGGGAGTTGTTATTTGGGGGATGCCTTCAGATGTGCGGCGTGTCCTTATACGGGATTGCCGGCATTCAAGCCAGGGGAGGAGGTCAGACTGCAGCTCGATGATCAATTTTAAATGGGGAGCAGAGGATCATTGCTTGTAGGAGGGGTTTGGGGCTAAGGTGTTGATACTCTTTGCTTGATTTGTTTACCTTTGGTTTGCTTGCGTCTGTTACAATTGGGACGCTGTGGCTTTTGTTTTTTGCAATTGGTCATGATGAAAAGCTTGACTAGAATTATTTCTGACCACCACTTTGAATAGATGAACATACGCTACCAGCATTGCATTTCATGAAAATCTCGCAGACCAGATAATTTTCAAGCGTCTGGCCACTAATTCTACTGTAATCTGCGAGCTGCATCTCGCTTCCGCTGTACCGTGCACCTTTCACTTCGCTCCCACAACTTCATGTCCGACCACTGCCCAACCCAGCCATCATCCTCAGCAAACTACGGTATCTTCTGTCCCTCTCCCTAACCGTCGTCCCTCTCCTTGTCGGTCTCCTCACAACGTTCAAGTTCCCTGTCAAAGATCGGCTCGTGATAATCACCAGTGGTAGCCAAGGGATAGGGTTAGAGCTTGCGAAAGAGCTAGCGAGAATGTAGTTATTGTTGCCAGGGGAAGAAGTTGGGGAAGGCATTAGAGGAGGTAGGTAGAAGCAGAGGCAGCTCCCAGAAAAGCCGAAACCGCCAATTAGAAAAGCGTACTCGCCTCAACGACCTTCTGTAGCTACTCGAGGTCGCGTCCGCTCTACGGTCGCGGATTGGGGTTCTAGAGCAGGGTGTCGGGAATATGGGGATGAGGGTGGTGAGGAGAGTGATGGGATGGTGTTGAGGCTGCGGGGAAGATAATTCAGGAGTTGGAGGGGAGGTATACAATCTACAGCAAAGCGCGCTGAGCAAGTTTTGTCAGTACGTATCTGATGCTTCCTGCGGAGGGGATGGACGGGCCTGTGGTGGGGGGTGATTTAGATATTGACGTATCCTCTGGCGTCATATTCGATAAATCTGGGAAGGTAAGGAGGGAGAAAAGGCAGCGGGCTATCCACGATATGTTCTCTCACAAAGGTAAAAAGAGTGGCCATGAGGGTGGCAATGATGGCGACAGGGAGGAGGAAAGAGAGGACGCGGTAGAGCCGAATGTACAGAATTGAGAGGGCTGTTGGAGAAATTGATGAATAAGGCGTTGGAGGCCGAGGGGTATGCAGTGCTGGAAGTAGGCACCGAGATTTTTCGTCAGGAGTGGGACGACGGTGGCTTCACCCCGAGGGACGCAAGGAGGATGAGGTTGGTGGAGGTTGGGAGGTGTGGAAGATTGAGGAAGGGGAGAGAAAATGTTACTGCGGTTGGATTCGTATAGGGGCAAACTCACAAGGTATCCAGGCATAGCTGATTCACCGAAACAATGACACCTTTGGCGAGTGTTATTCCGCCTATGCCCATTACACGTGCAATCCCAACCGGAATTCTGTCATCCTCAGTTTTCTCGATGGGTATGACCATGTTGTACATATAGTGGAGCCTTAGGCTATGAGATGGCCCCCCCGTTCCCGTCCCTTCGAAGCTTAAAACGCCTGCTCCCCGAACCTACTACTTCACTGTACGGAGTACATACAGTAGATACAACCTTCCTGCATATGCATAACCCCATCTACGAGGGGCCTGACCATAGGTACTTTGATTTATCATCTATTACTCCATCAAATCTTTCATCTGGAAAAACAACCTCCATACTGTACATTGGTACGAACTAAACAGGCATGCAAACCGCTGCTGGCTTTGAAGATATATTACAATATAACCTCTAAAACTATTTCACCCCCATCCTTCTAAACGCATTTCCACTGGCGCTCCTCCTGTCCACAGCCCTATTCCCCTTCATCTTTGCATCTCCTCCATCCCCAGCACCCCCAGCATCCCCACCACCACCACCACCACCACCACCACCACCAAATCTTGCAGGCCTCTTGGGCCGCTCAGGCACAAATGTGATATCCCTCTCCCCAAGCACCTCCCTACCACGCGAGCCCCGCCCTGTGATGGTAGCAGTATTAGTGCGGTTACGTGTATGACTCGCCCTCGCGCCAAAGGTTTTCTCCCTCGTATTCCGTTTCTTGTGGTTTTGCGGGGGTTCGAAGCGGCGGGTAGAGTGCCCTGATTTGCGGTAATTTGTGGTTGATATGCGCATTTCCGGTTCTGGTTTTTGTTTTGTTGTACGGTTGGTGGACTGCATAGACTCCGATGCGTCTGAGTCTGAAGCTGGGTCCATATCTGAGTCCGAGTTTTGGAAAGAAGTATCTTCCTCACTCTCCACCGCTGTCCTATATCTTTTCCGCTCGGTGGGGTTAGATGAGGGAGAGGGAGCTGTATTCGTATTCTTTGCTGCCTGCGCCGGGTGGAGTTGTTGATACTCGATAGTATTCTCATCGATAGCAAAGTCTGGATCTTCAAACAGTGAACTGAATCGCTTATCTTTGAGTAACGACGAGAGTTTGCCCACCACTGCCTCGCCGCCCTCGCCCTCCGCATCGACTTGTTTCGCAGGGGCAAGCTTTCCATTCTCCTCAGCATTTTTCCGACCCCTCTCCCTCCGCTTAGTGAGCTTCTCTTCCTGCCGAACGATCCGCTCAGCAAGGGCTTTATTGACCTTGGCCTTCAGAATAGCAGAATCCTTCTTGCTAGTGCGGATTCGCGATTCTCTTTCCTTCTCAATTCGCTCACGGATCATTGCTTGCCTTTCCTGCTCCCACTCGAATGGATCCCGAGCGAGTCTCACCTCCTCCCAGAGTTTCTGGCCAATGAAATACCCGTGCATATACGGTCTCAGAATACCCATACCTTTCTGCGTCCCTATGAGTGAGTCAAGACCAAAACTTTCCAACTCTGCTTTTGTCAAGAATTTATAGTTATCATAAGCACTCGCTGCTCCAGACCCAATCTCATCCGTGCGTTTATATGCATCCGGATCGTTGATATGTGCATCTGCCATTTCCTCCGTCAGATTATCCAAGAATGAACACCACCTCGGCGCAGGGCCTAGTTGGGGGATGAAGAAGGAATGCATTTCTTGTCCTTCATTTGCAGTGAAAATCATCCCCGTCTCAGTGATAGGCTCGATATGGTTCAGGTCGACAGTGGGCTCTATTGATGTCCAAGGCTTTCCCGTGTCCTGGCTCCAGAGTTTGATAATTTTCTTATCAGAACTGAGAATTTTCCGACCAGAATCGCCTTCTGAGCCGTGGATTTTGAGAAATTTTAGTGTGTGGATTGGGAAGCCGTATTGCTGGTCTTTTGTGAGTAGCGGCTGGGGTGAGCGGATGTCGAAGAGAGTAGTTATACCGACGGCACTCCCAGTTGCCAGGGTTAACCCGTTCATTGCGAATTCCAGTGCCGTAATCGCAGAATTTGTCCCATTGGTATTGCTCGCATACACATCACCCGCAAATCCAATCGTGCTCATATCACCCCTAGGGGGGGTTAATATTCCAATCCTATCTCTGCTCCTCGGATCCCAAAACTCCACTGTTCCTTTATTCGTCCCGAAGGCGAGTAATCCATGGCAGTTACTTTCAATGCCAATACTCTCCCCACTCTTGACGTCTTCCTCGAGTTCAAACGGTTGTAGAAACCTCCCAGCTTCGAGGTCGAGTCGGTATACTGCATTTCCGTCCGCGGGGACTGTAACCTCGGCACGCTGTTTCTGATATCCTAATGCTCGGCCGTACCGGGGGATCCGGATCGAGTAGTGGCACCCCATTGGCGTATGGAATTCAATTGTTCGATCAGTTTGGAGGTGCACGGATTTTGTGTAGTCCTGGGAGAGGAGGAGGAAGGTGAGGTTGAGGGAGACATGGTGTCGTGCGTACTTTAGTGCGAGGGAAGGTAAATGATATGTATGATGCTGGGGTTTATATGTTCCTTCTCCCTCCACACTCAGTCAGCCCTCACCCAAGCCCTACCCTATCGAAATAGACCCTGTATACCTGTAGCCATAGCATACTCCCCATCCTCACTAACTCTTATACACTGGCTCGCCTCCTCAAACTCGAAATCTTGAACAAGCTCAATCCGGTTTTGGAATTCGATATCGTTTTTTAGGCTCCTTTTCCGCTTGCGAATGAGCCAGTCGGGGAGGGAACGGGAGGTGTTGGCGCCGGAGACTGTGTAGATGGAGATGCCGTTTTGGGAGGTGACTTTCATCTTGAAAGATGGTGCGCGGTGGCGCGGGTGACGGTGGTAATGTCGAGGGGGTCAGTGGTATTGATGACGGTGACTTAGAGTGTTGGTAAGACGATGATTATACTCCCAGTCAATGGATTTTTTAATCGTGTAGATAAAAGCTGAGAAAGTTGTAAATCTTGGCAAAGCGCAACTTGGCGTCATTGTATGCTAGATACTAGTATGACGAGTCAGGACTCATCATAACTTCTAAACAATCCAAGCCTATACATGTACTTGTACATATACATAAGCTCTTCACAGGTTAAAGCTTGATATTGAGCTTGAGACCTTATGTGTCTCATAGCATATTCATTAAATTCTTCCCGTTAAATTAAATTCTAATTAAAACTCTGGCCAATGAGCCTATAGCAAGCGTGGAGGCCAAGATGCTATAATTGACTTTAACGTAATGAGCTTTCAGATACTCAGAACCTAAGACCTACATCCAATAGATAGGGGTTTAAGATGTTTGTGTACAAGACCAGACAGACCTCATTAAAAAAACCACGCCAGTGGAGAGCCCACAGAAACGTTAGATAGACTCAAAAAAGAAAGAAAAAAGTCTTTTCTTCTTCCTATTTAGGAAAGCCTGTGTTCTTGGCATATGCCATAGCAGCCTTATTGGACGTCTTCGTTGGGCTTGAGTTTGACTCGGCAACGCTTTCACCTACCGTTTCCCTCTCACCTATCATTTCCTTTCTCTATTATCATGCCTGAACCTCACCAGCTCACATACATACCTCCGCCGAGGCCACGGCAACTATGAAGCTTCCAACAATAGATCCGAACAAACTGTGGGCCAAGGAGTGACAGCGCTGGGGGTCTCTCTCTGGGGCAATGGCCACCTTTTGGATTAGTTGACTGCCAATGCTAAAAAAACTTCCGCAGCCCCAAGGGGAGGATTTTGATATCTTGAGAGGCGTGAATATCCGGTGAACTTTTCTTCAGCAAGATGTAACATACTTTTAGTATTGTGGGTTTTGCCCAAGCACGGCTACTTGGATTAACATGTTGGCCAAGCGAATCAATGGTATTGAGCAAGGGACAAAGCAGAAGTTTGATGGAATTGAGGATAGGGACAGTCGATTGTCAATGCTATTCAGAAATAGATCGTACCAGTACCAAGGTAATCTGACTTGCCCTAATGTAAAATTCCTAAAATCTTGATTAAACCCCCATATACCCAAGCTCTTTTCCATATTGCCTTTCATATGTAGGGATCAGCGTTTTTCGTGTATTTGTCTACTAGCATTGAGTAGGAGTTTGAGCTAATTGGGTTTATACAGATCTTGTGATTGCACTGGAACTGGTATCTGGAAGTCCCGACATTTACTGTGACCCTGCTGAATCACAAATATTACCATTCCCCTTTTTAGGGCAAGTCCCCACCGGCCGTTTTACATTATATCAACATCGAAAATTTCAGTTCTATGGGCGGGAGAAATTCCGGGAGTTGTATTCTGCAGTCAAGAACATGAATTTTGGCAAACGCAAATGTACTTTTTGCATGGAACATTGGGGGCAGGGAAGTCTCATTTACTCGCTGCACTAACCTGCCTTCTTATAAAACCAAGACACAAAGTAGTGTACCTTCTAGACTGCCGAGCGGTGTTACGAAATCCCTTCTGTTACCTGCAGTTTGCCTTGCGGTTCGCATTTCATAGCCAGGAAGAGCGGGCGACTGTTTTAGACAACGCAAAGCGATAGAAGACTTAGAGAAGTTCTGCCATGCATACGCAGCTGAAGAGCGCCTCATTTTCATCATTGACCAGGCGAACGCCCTTGGCCCACAGGATGAGAATGATGACCGGCTCTCATTGGACGTTGAACGGCAGACACGAACTCTGCTGCACAAAATCACTGCTGAGCGTTTGAAGCTAGCTAGCTCAAGTGGGAACTATAAACATGCATTGCATGATAGATACCGTCAGACTGGAGAAAGAAGATTATACCTCTATGGTGGCCTTTCAGATGTGTGTCCCTCAATAAGTCGTGGTTATTGATCCCCACCTTACTGACGTAGATGACATCCGTTTGCTAGACTGAGATGGAGTGCTGGTGGTCTAAAAATGAAAAGAGCTTGTCCACTAGCAAACATTTTAGGTCCATAGTGGAAGACCTCACGGGACGGGTCCCCATACTACTGGATGTACTCCGCCTTCACGCTAGTAGTACCTCGAAGAGTGACGAGCTCAAAATGCTAAGCTCCCTCTCAACTTCAGCCCAAGTTACCGATATGGTGGTAACAGTCAGACATTTCGCTCAAAGATGAGAAAGGAATTATACACATCAACTCGGCTGTCAGAGTATGTATTAAAATCCAATGTATCTTGTATGTAACTAACTATCACAGTTTTAGAAAGGCTTTGCATGCATGTATCACTGGAGATACACTTGCTCCAGAAGTAGAAAGCTTGCTGGATTGGCAGCAATTCTGTTGGTGTACAGTAACCATCGGTGTCTAGGCAAACCTGGCACCCAGTGATCACGTTTTGTCCTAGCGGTTATACTCTCCAACAGGTTATGAGCCCGGTGTGCATGGAGCACAGGTTCGATTCCCTGAGAGAACGCTGGGACAGAGGGAAGGGTATTAAATGGTTACTTACCGTGATATGAGCCTCAGCCGCTGCAGTTTGATGTTTAATTTATTGGCCCTGAAGAATTTACCAGGAGCATAATTGTTGATTTGATCCCTGTATGCGGTTTGGGGGGAAGTGTTGGTGTACAGTGTACCATCGGTGTCTAGGCAAACCTGGCACCCAGTGATCACGTTTTGTCCTAGCGGTTATACTCTCCAACAATTTCTATGTATCAGGAGGAGTAGGCAGCCCTATTTGTGGATTTGTCCGCAGCTCTGCTGCAATGTACCTACGGACAGTGTGCCCAGCACGGGACTTTCTGGGTCCCAAATGGTTCGACAGTCTGACGGTCGCAGCCAATAATCCATCAGTGCGCTCGGCTTTTTTACGGACCAAATGCTCCTGAGTTGGATTACGGTCGGGGGGTGCACGGCTGCGGGGGCAGAGTTTGCTAATTGCCCCAAAGAATAGTCTTATTCACATCCACAGGCCCTCTTATACCTACTAGAGATTCGGGATTCCGATTATACATTCCATCAAGCCATCAGTTCCGAGGTGTCGATGCTATCTTGGTGTCATTGAGCCTGCCACCAACGGCGCGGGTTGTTGGGGTCTAAATCACGATCTCAAAGAATCACTCCGATTCGGAGACCGCATTTTTCAACGATTGGTAGAGATGGATAGAGAAGCTCCAACTACCGGCAAAAGATGTGAGCTTTGAGTTCCTGTGGATCCTCGAAGATATTGGGTCTAGGTCTCGTGTTGAAGACATACCGGAGAATGAAAAAACATTTCGCGCGGGGGAAAAGATTACACGCCCAGCTTTTCAGTGAATGATGGTCTCGGTAAATGATGTCAGTAAAGATACTGGTCGCAGACTCAAGTCTGTTCGTGACACATTATGAGCAGAAATGGATATACCCGCGCGCCAGTTGGTGGTGGTGTTGAGGAGGAGGAGTCGTTGTCGGGGTGTTGGATCCTCGTTGGATAGTAGGGTGGGAAAGTTGTTGCCAAGTGAGCAATTGGGAGAGAGGCATGGAGGGAGAATCTATGGAGACAGGTTTGGAAAAACAATTGAAGAGGTTCGAAAGGTGTCCGTGATATAGGAATGTGGTGATATATCTGAGGGAGGGCGTGGGTGGATTGAGCAATACCGAACTAGGTCGGAATGGGTGGCTACGTAGTACTGAGCGGTGCTGGTGTTTATCTCTTTTCTCGAGCTTTATGGGCTGTTGGTATGGGTAGCTACGTGGTTGGCAGTGTCACGAGAGGGTATTGAGTGCTACCCCTTGTTCGCTATCTACGGTACATGAGTTTCTATGTCTATTGCTCAGGGTCGTTTAGCGATACTGTGTGGGGTGCATTAGCTTTAATTTGTCTAGATGAGTTAAAAGTGGGGGACCACCCGCTTTTTTAAAGAAGAAAAAGATTTTCCCGGAATAAACCAAACCTCAGGAGCCAGACACACATGTGTATGGCCTGGAGCCTCTGATTATGATACTGTGCTGGAGGATCTCTAGCCCAGGCCATCTAGAAGGACCATTAGCAATTGCTGCTGCCCATCTAGGCGTCCCCACCATAATCTTCTCATCAATTCCCTACGCCCCATGGCTCCACCTCCATAGATATACTTCTGATACCTAATAGGTTATTCCACAAGGTCCCTTGCTTTCGTAGAGCATTGCTAATAGCCTTCTTAAGCAGCTTGGACTCAGCAGGTAAGCATAGGATCAATTCTTAAGGCCTCCGGTGTCACCAGCCATTAATAATGGCTCTACTACATACAATATGAGTACTTACTTAGTAGGTATGCCCTATTCTTCACTCTCCACTCTTGATAAGGAGTTCTTTGCCTTCACAAACTGCATCCCGCGCAATCGCTTCAGAGAGAATTTGTCTCTGAGCTCACAATAGTACCTACGCCCCCGTCACCACCCTGTGGATTTGCGGCGTTCAGTGTGGAGCTGCCGCTCAATATTTGCTTCAAAGCTTAAGCATTAGGAAATAGCTGGGCTTGCATTCGTCAGCGGAGACGGGCCATCATTTGGGGGGTTCCTCCGTTAATGGTATGGGGGTGTTCTGAGACTTAATGACCGGAGTTGACATTCACATTGACGTTTGTGCTGTTTGTGTTTGGTGCTACGGGCACTAACTTCCACTTCCGCTCACTATGGTGCAACGGTTCTATGTAATACTGTCTCTTTGGTTATGGGCTTCTTGTGTATAGTGTAGGATTCATATAATTGGAGGGTTATGATTAAACCTGGTGTCCCAACAAAAACACAAATAGACAATAATAAGCATTAAGAGTCGGGGCACAAGCACAAAGTATTAAAATAAAGGTGCAAATCTAAAACTACTTTGCCTCCGAGTCTTCCTTTCACTTTCTATAGGTATCGGACTCTGGACTACCTAGTCTGCAGCACTGATTGGCACAACACGAATACCTTCCATAAACAGCTAGTCTCTGCCTAAAAAGGCAGTCTTGGACTCCTACTCCTTTTATGGATATCCTATTCAGTACTAGCTCTTAACAACAGTCCCAACTTTTTTGGGGGGGATTCATTAGTTGTACCGGAATGCTTCAAGGGGACAGGTCAGTTCCCTACGCTGCTATGTACAGGAAATGAGGTATAACTTGTTGCTCTAAGTGAGGCAAGGGAAAAAGTAACTGAAAAAGGCCTCCACTCCATCATAATACTCCTGCCCGTCCGAGTTCTCATCCCTAATGTCTAGTGGCCTGTCCAGGGCCTCCCATGTGTCGCCAATCCGGGCCCCGATGAGTCTGCGCTATTCTGGCTCTTATATGTGGCATTGGAAGGTGATTTGGTGGCTGTCCTGTGTCGGGTATCCGTAAGGGCATGGCAAGTCTGGCTGTCGGCTTTTCCGATTTTATGGGGCCATTGGCGTTGGGGCCCTTTGTTGGTCCGCACCCATGCTCAGAGCCTGTCTCGACCAGCTGGTGCGTGTGCTAGGCCGTAGGAGGTTGCTACTCTGTGGTTTTTCCGGAGTTCCTGAGTAGCGCCTTGTATGCCTCCTTCTGTTGCCGTGCTGCCCCTGTTCTGTACTTGCCCTAGGTGGCTTGTCTAGATGACATACACTGTACATAATAAACTAGCTCACTAGCAACCGCCGCAGAAACCTCGTCAACTCCCGGCACCACTCTGGGTTCCGGCTCGCCTCTTCCAATGTCCGCCCTTTCCAATCTTCCACTGCATTTTCCGCTATCCCACATACGCACTCATATTCCTCCGCCCTCCCAATCGTCCATAGCAAGTACCTTATGGGTCCGCGATCAGCGCTGACGTAGGTGAGGCCCCGTAGTGCCTCCCGATCCCAGCGTAGATGCGCAGGCCTGGCGTATAGGAGGAAGGCTTGACGGATACCTGCCGGTGTCGCAATTTCAGGCTCCGGTACCCATGCTCCTACCCACCGTGTCCGCCTCGTCATCTGGTCAGTCTCCTCACTCCACTGTGTCCCTTGACCCACATCAGCTGCCTGGTGTCCTCCCGGGCTAGCCTCTGCAGCTCCTCGATCCACGGCCGAGCCTGGGTGTAGCTCAATTGTTCTATCGCCCCTTGGCTGTCCAGTGCGACCCTGCGAGCATCTGCCCAGGTCAACATTATATCAGCTTCCTCAGCGTCCATAACCGTCGGATAGCGCCCCAGATACAGTCCGCTCGACCTGGTGGCTGCCGCCGTCAACACCCAATTTTCCGTTGATCCCGGTCTCCCTTCTGTGGAGACCATATCACCAGGCTTGGTTTTGCGGCTCGACTCAACAGTGCTTCCTGCATTGGGGGCGGTAAGCCAAAGTATCCCAGGCCTCCTAGAAGACCGCCACCCTACGACTATGCACCTCGTACGCCATTATCAAAGCCTTCCAAATTCCGACCCACACACTGACAGCAGCATTAGACTCACTTACCAAATAAGTTTTTGGGTCGCGATTCCACCGCTGCCTGGCGCCGCAAACTACGGTCACGTTTGTTAGTGAGGCTGGCTGTATATATACGGCGTTAGCATGTGCGGAACAACTTGGGATAGCTCGCTACTGACCAGCGAACTATCCGGTGGGACTGAGGCAGGGCGAGGCCTACGATGGGGCCATTGTCGACTGAATATCGGTATATACAATTCTGGAAAGGCAAGGAGCGTGTTGGTGGGTTCCCTCCGTCCTGCTAGCCTGCGCAGTTCTAGAGTCAGGAGCCCCACTAGCGCGGAGTACTTAAAACCTATGCACAACAACATTCGTTCAGAAAACAGACTACGCGGGTGGGGTTGAGGGTGAGAGATAGTGCATTGCCTTCAAATGGATGGTGATGACCTTCCTTTCGTCTTTGTCTCTTTGTTTTCGTTGTACTTCGTTGTACTTCGTTTCTTTTTCCTCTTTTTTTCCTCGTGCGCTTGACTATGATGGGATATACGGGTATGGTGCATAATGAAAGGTGGGAAGTGGTGAGGTGTTGGGCTTATAAGATGGGATAGTACGAGTGGGTTGGGCGTATATATTAATCTGTCGTGGGCTGTGCTCGGCAGGGGTGGAAACCCCCTGGACTAGGGAGAAATAAAAATGGGTACTAGCTTGGAGATACTGGCTCGGAGAACTAGGGCAAGGTGACTGAGGGGGGGAAAGGGTCAGAGTGGCAGGGGACTGCAATTTTTTTTTTTGAGTCTATACGCCTTTCCCCCGAAGGGAACCTTAGGCTTGTTCTCGTGCCCAGCCTCTATATTATACCCTTGGTATAACCTATGAGGCGGCAGAGGACTGCATTTTTTTTTTGAGTCTATATGCCTTTACCTCGAAGGGAGGCAGGGGACTGCATTTTTTTTTGAAATCTATACGTCTATGGAGCCTTAGGCTATGAGACGGCCCCGTCCCACCCCTTTGAAGGTTTGGGTTTGCGCACAGAACAACACGCCGCACTGAGGAAACAAGAACAACAACTACATACACTGTGCTTGACCCAAGCTGTATGAAAACTGTAGGGAAAAAGGCAAGATGGGTCTGCGGTGATTCCGTCATGAAGCCGGCCAACTTCAGGGGACTGCATTTTTTTTTTTTTGAGTCTATACGCCTTTTCCCCGAAGGGAGTCAGGGGACTGCATACTAACCTTGAGGGATCACCTTATGCAAACTAAGGGAATTGTGCCTTTTATACGCGCCTGAGTTCGGAATATATGTATACTAAAAGAAGGTTGCAGGATTGGTATTTAAGTATTGGTACAATATTGGAAGTAGCTATACAAGAGATAAAAGACTTGAGTGCAAGTCAATATAAGGAGTCAGATTCACTGGTCGCAGGAGGGAACTAGTCTGACTAGGAGGGAACGAGACAGTTGGAGGTGGGAGGCAGGCGAGCTATATATGTATATATAGGAATTCAGGGTAACAGAGAGCATTCACTAAACAGGTGAGCACTATGGCTGACCGAAACATGTACAATACAGAATGAACGAATACGAATACACAGTAAGCCATTGTACATGATAAACTGATGACAGCAGGCACGGTTGGTAGTGACGGCTGATATTTATACCACTAGGCATTCCAGTCTCACACCAGACGCTCTTGGCAGCTCAGTCCTTGGCATGGACCTTTGGTATGTAGAAGTGAGTAGGTACCCTACGGTTGTCTGGTTGGCACGACGTCTGGAATCATTCGGCTCCGCTTTTGCTTTTGTTAGGCTTTTTTGCCTAGTTTGGTTGGCACGACCCCTCCTGTGTTTTTTGCCCACGCCGCACCTGCCGCTAGCGGAACTCAGTGCGAAATGCTAGGTAGTCTGGTTGGCACAAGCCTCTTGGTATAGTTCATAAGGCAATGTGGTCCCTGTTGATCAATTTTGAGAGGCTGTGAAAGATCAGTAACTGCAAATCACCGCAATGATGGCCTGAGTGCGGTAGAAGTGCAGCCGCAGTGTTTGAGCGGTGCAGGTGCCGCCAGTGCGGCTGCCTTGCCGATAGGCGGTTTCTATTTCGGAGCCGAATGGTGCGAGACAGGAACTGTGCAATGATCTAGTTGGCACAACCTTCCTCACGTGTCTTTGACAGTAACCAAACGAGACTATAACCAAACCACTTTATACAATATCGAATTAACCCACCCACACCCAGGTTAGTTGTCTTGTTACACTGCCTGTCCGGTTGCACTGCCTGTCCAGTTGCTGCCTGTCCAGTTGCACTGCCAGACGCTGTAGCTTCACGTGACAACAAGACTATAGCTTCACCCTCTTACTTAAATAGGTTGGCACCCTTCCACTATAAGTAATATATACCCTCTTCTTTCCCAGCTCACTAAACTAAACTACTCGCATCCCTTTACTAGACTATCTAATCAACTCCACCACAACTCCCTTCATCGATCCTAGGAATCTTCTGTTTGCCAACAGCTCGCTACAAAAATGCCCCTTTTCTCCTCCGACAACCCCGGGGACGAGCTCTCAATTCCCCTCCTCCCCTCCTCCGACAACCCCGCACCATCCTCACCCCCGGCCTACTTTCCTTCCTGCCAATGCTTTAACCAAAACTTGAAGCACACTGATGCAACTACCACTACCACCACCACTACTCCAGCACCAGCCGACCTGGAAGCTCAGGCCGAACTCCCAATAGCCCCACTTCCACTCGCATGCCCCGATCAAGCCATGCATCAGTTATGTCCAAATCCCTCCCGCCATAAAGAAGATAGTGTGTCCCCTCCCCCAACTATAATTTGAGATTATTAAATAGGGACGGAAGGCGATTGGGTGAATGGATGGCTAACATCCTTGAACAGAGTGCGCCGGGTTTATAGCCCTAGGTTTTTTTTTGACATGCTTGGGAATAGTATTTTTCCTGGGATTTGTGATTGGGCAGGCGGGGGCTGAGAGGTTGTGTCCTCACACGCCGACTGGGGCTGTGCCTAGTGGGGTTCCAACATTGAATGCGGTGTTAAACGAGAGTACGTAGAGAGGCGAGGGTGGAGGAGGGTATATAGTGGCCTGCAGGAGAATGACATCTGGAGGCGAAGGGAAGTAATGAGGGGTACAGTCAGTTTGTTTGATGATGAGTATAAAGACAACGTTCAAATTAGGTGAATTTTGATAATTTTGTCTGCTATTTGATTGTCTCGGTTTGACAGTTGGAGGTGGAGACTGCTATATGCTTACAAATAATGCAATTGAATCCTGTAAGAATTACAAGGCGATGAGGTGGAACCATGGTAGTAACCGAAGGTTCAACTTAAGAGAGAAAGAATATATTCGAGATGTCAATCTTCTGCTCGCTATAGTATACTGGATGTTATAGGAGAAGTGCTCTGAAGAAAAAATTCCAAATACAAGCCTGTGAAACCTTCCTGCTTATACAGTGCGTAGGTCAAAGTTATGGCGCGTTGGCGCTACATAATATGCAGGCGGGCGCACCATAACTTTCCCCTACGCACTGTACCTATATGAAATGACTGCCTATTATCCCTTTTCAGCAAATATCTAATTGTTTTCTTCATCCTCATAGAGTTTGACAATTTTGAAATTCTTGGTGCTTATCGGTAGTTTTAGATTCGAACAGACAAAAATTTGTAGAAACCTGAGGAATTTACAGCCTCAGATTGTTTGTACTGGACGTTACCCTCTGATATGTACAAAAATCCATACTATACATTGTAAAATTCCACTTCCTAGTACTGATACTTCCAGTATGAGAATTATCTACGGAGTACATACCTATAAGATTGTAGTCAAATGTGCTAGTTAGATGCTGTTAAGCTTTCTCATTCATTTTTATAAATTTTTATAATACGAGGGAGCTCTTGTTCAATTCTCTAGTATAATTTGGTATCGATAACATGTTTCACTTATGTTAGCCAAGACTTATACAAAAGCGGAAACTGGTCCCGTGACTGCCCACTGACCGGGTGAGCTTAGTCACTACTTAGCTAAGTAGTTTCGGAAATAAGTGTATCAACACATAACAACTCCACACTCCGCCTGCTCCTTCCAACTCACCAACTCACCGTGGACCACAGATCAGCTAGCTTTCCATCATGGGTTCTGACCCTCTCTACGCAAAGTACCCTAACCTTACTCTAGCACACCATATCTTCGTCCTCAAGGCCCCCTCCCTTGCGGCTAGTCACCCTCTATCACAGCAGCACCTCACAGAGTCCATTACTACCGAGCGGCAAGCTCCTCTATACCGATATTTGTACCACTCCACGGACGGGATCTTAGCCGGGAAGCAGCCGTGGGATGAGCAGTTTTATAATGATCTTGTAACGAAGAATACAGAGGAGAGGGAGGGGTACGAGAAGGAGATGAGGGAGGCGGAGGAGAAGGCGGGGGAAACGGAGGTGACAGAATGGATGGGGAAGATCGCAGAGTTTTGGGCGAGGGTCTGTGATAAGGTGAGAGCAACCATATGACTATGGATGATAGTGGGGCCTGGCGGGGTATGGAGGGGTGCTCGATTTAGGCTAATAACTTGGTGTTGTGGTGTAGGATCAATCACTGGCATCATTTGAGGCACTGTACAAGAAGACACCGACATTGGGTGCAAAGATTGATATTGTATTGGCGATAATTAGAATTCACATGTTCTTTGATGACAAGGTTGGGGTGACAAAAAACATTGAGCGAGCCAAGGGGTACATTACATTTCCCCACACTGGGACTTATCTTTTGTGATATACACTAATCCCTAGCTGCGCTCATTAGACTCATCGAATCCGGTGGTGATTGGGATCGCCGAAACCGCCTCAAAGCCTATCAGGGCCTACATCTCCTCTCGGTCCGCTCCTTTTCCGCAGCCGCCCCGCTCCTTCTCGACTCCCTCTCCACATTCACATCCACCGAGCTCTGCACCTACGAGGCTCTCGTTTTGTACGCTGTGCTTGCCGGTACCCTCTCCCTCAAGCGAGTCGACTTTAAACGCCGTGTAATCGACTCTGCTGAAGTCCTCGCTGTCTTGGGTTCCCGCCGAGATGAGAACTTTACTCCTTCTGCTCAGCCAAATCCTTTGCCCACAATCACAACAAAGACCGTGGTTCTGCCTGGTGGCAGTGTACAGCAATTACCCATCAATCCCGAGGACCTGTGGGGTGGCTTTACAAGCTTGGAGACGCTGGTGAATAGTTTGTATACATGTGATTACAAGAGGTACTTTGTTGCGTTGGCGGAGGTGGAGGAGAAATTCTTGAAGAGAGACAGGATATTGTCTGAGCATAGGATGTGGTATGTTCGGGAAATGAGGAAGAAGTCGTATGCGCAGTTGTTGGAGAGTTATAGGGTAGTTGGGCTGGAGAGTATGGCGAATGCGTTTGGCGTTAGTGTGGAGTGGCTGGATAAGTATGTTCCTCTTGACTCTATATACAGGGCACGAATGGCGATACTGACAGTGGCAATAGGGATCTGAGTAAATTTATCCCTAATAGGGCACTAAACTGCACTATTGATAAGGTCAATGGTGTCATCGAGACGACAAGACCAGACAATAAGAATAAACAGTATAACGATGTCGTCAAGCAAGGTGATGCGTTGATTACGAAGCTTCAGCGATATGGACAGGCGGTTAGGTTGAGGGGTAGCGAGAGGGTATAAGAGATATAATTGTCTATATGTTGGTAGAAGGGCACTTCGCTGCAGGTGGCTGGTATAGAGGACATACTTGAATAGATTGCCTCGGTACTATTGATGGTCATGCCCATAGTTAGCAGGGCCAGGCAAAGATTACTGTGATTTTTTAATACTGAGCTTTTCAGTGTTATCAATTAGCTCTTCCAAATGAGGAGTGTATGGTGGGCTATAGACCCAGCTTTAATTGAAGGCCACTAAGTACTGAAGGACTTGGGTAGCTAGCTACCCGCGCAATTGCGTCAACACGTCAAAACAAAAAGGCAGTGGGTTCAGGGTAATTCTTAGTCTGGTTCTACGACAATTCCCCTTTCTTGCCGAAATAATTATGCTCTGCCTCATCTCCGAACCATCTTGTGAATAACTCAATGTCACACCATCCGCCCTCTTAATCATAATTTTTATTTTTGCTATAGCCTTGAACAAGACTTCGGGAATATCTTATTAGCTCTTCCTAGACTAGCCCCACCTCTTTAGATCTAGTGGTAATTGAAAATTCACACCACTGGTAGTACGGTAAACTCGCTTCATACTCCTACTCTATATATGCTCTCCCAGAGAAATATGTACGATATATCTTCCTCAGTTGAATATAAAAATGGGAGAGAAATGACGAAATTGAGGGTAACTTATTTATGTAATATTTATGTACCTCTTGGTTACCTACCACCAAGTAAGGTTCAGTTAGGAGACGTAATACTGATATCGTTTATGGTAACATTAGTATATATATAAGAACTGACTCTGTGCCTTTTCAGCCTATCCATACAGCCTTCCTCACAGCTCAACCGCAAAGGGAAGCCTCAGAAAAAAGAGAAAACTGGTATTATTTCTTTGGCTGGTTAATACTGCGTTTTGCGCGCAAGCACATGTGTTGCTGGAGTTGGGGGCTGGGGTGGGTGAGTTGGGGGCTGGGGTGGGTGAGTTGGGGGACGGAGGCGGTGGTGTGCTGTGATTGGGGGGAGTGTGGGGGTTTTTCAAGGTGTATATAAATATTTCTCGGTTTGGATATCGATGTAGGGGCTAATTATGTTGGGTGTAGAGGAGATATTTGGGGGTGAGGAGGAGGGTAGTAATATTAGTGAGGAAGGAGGAGTGGAGAAGAGAGGGAGAGAAAGGAGGAAAAAGTAGAGAGCGAGGGATCAGGTATAGAGGGCTTTAGAACAGAGTGAGTTTGGTTTTGAGGAGACAAATGGCTTTGACAGGGGGATAATATCACATAATAACACAATACTGATATTAATGTGTTGGTAGTATGATAGTATAGAGTTTTGATAGTATAATAAGCTAACCCATCCAACCTTGTTTCCGATTCAAACAATAAGAAAGGAAATGAAGAAGTAAAACAAAGAGGTAAAGAGTGAAAGAATTAAAAAAAAAAAGAATATCATAGCTTGATGACCTCGTACCAGGTCCTCCCCCCTAGGCTGCAGTTTCCTGGTTTCATGACTCTGCCGCAATAGACCGTTGGCTTGATAGGCCACGTGAGCAAAATCAACGTCCAAAGTTCTATTGGCATTAATTCTCTGACTGACCTGGAGCTGAATCGAAGAGCACTGTCGTTTACACCTGGACAGGGGCCCACATAGTCTGGTTGGCATCACAGAGAGAGTCGATTCACAAGATAGGCAATGCAGGATAACCCACCTGCTCCTGTGTAGTGGAGGTGCAATCAAGTGACCATATCGTCTAGTGATGCCAACTCCATCTAGAAGAAAGGGCATGATGTAGAGTAGGGGTGACATCAAGCTGGGAAGAGCTAGACGAGGAAAAGCCCATCAAGGAGGTACGAGGGGGGGAGGTGTACGCGGACGGGGTAAAATGTTTCTTTACTTATCTTTCATACGGTTTCTGAATGGGGACGGAGATATTCTTTATACATAGAAGCAGTGGGGAGGGCGATTAACAGACCCAAACTTGAATCCGTCCTGTTTTGTCCGGCGGCGTACCTTAGACTCCCGAATGGAGCCTGCCATGTACGGAATGAGTTTTAAAAAAAGACGAAATGAGCTGCACGACAGTAGTTGAGCAGAGGGAGTCACAGTGGACAATTTTCCCATGGCAGGTAGTAAATATTGATCCAGGGGAGTACAATTACTAAAATGAAGAGACTACTAGTGAGGCGGAGGTATGTGCAGAGTTTGGAGATACTCCCCACTTCTGGATTTAAGGTATAGGCCATACACTGAGTTCTAAGCCCTATCCATCATGCATCAGACTATAACATGAACTAGATAATGTAAAAGCACGCTCATAGCCTAAGGCTCCCTTCAGGGGAAAAGCGTATAGACTCTAAAAAAAAATGTAACGGCAACTCTATGCTAGAGTTGTACCTACCCAGTGAGTTGTAGGTAAAGAGAAGTAGACATCCCATTCAGAAACTGTCCGAGATGGATAAAACTGGCGCGGTCTGGGGAGCAATGAGATTTATGCGTCTCAGACTATCAGACAGCTTTTCAATAGAACTGTGTATTCCAGTTATTTTCTCCTTTAAGTCCTTTGGTATCCCTGCATGCGCAACCCGTATCGCCAACACCACTGTTACAGTAGTAGTCTACCTTTATGCTATCCTTCACCTCACAATATATTCAAGCTCCTTTCAAGTTCAAGTCTATCTCAAGAAGTATAATCTTTCCAAATCTCTGTGAAGGAGACGAGAACCACAGTTTGATAATGCTTCTCCATAGTCGGTGCAGGTGCTTTTGAATCTCAGTACAACTCGAAAGGGACTTCCCACATCCGGAAAGCCAACAGCAACACAAACAGTTTCTCACGGTAGCTATAGGTTATTGTGATTATCCCAGATACGAGTTACTGAGTGAAAAACTCGATAGGTGGTGAAGAGTACCACACCTGACATGGCACAATCCTGGGACAGCAATTTGTCCCAATCTCAACTTCAACAATCTTCAAAGTCTCAATGTAGCGATGAGTGAGACGATCTTTATTAAAGTATTGCTACAATAATAGGCACGTGATGAGTCAGGCCAGCTGTATGAGAGTTCAGGGTAACAGAGAGTATGAAATAGGGGATGAAAACAAGCAATGAAGGGTTGACATGAAACATGCGTAATGTAGAAGGACTGAATATAAAAGCTATTCAAGGTGACGCCAGGAAGGTGTGGATAAGCATAAGAAAAGCAAAGCACAATTGAACCAGCAAGTTCAGGGTAACACCTGAGTTATTCATCGACATCAGTTCAGGGTAACATCGGAGGTGCCAGATGCATTTGCTCCAACAATCTTCATCCCTAATGTCCCGTTAGTTGGTCAAGCAAACCAAGTTATTCAGTTATTTTAACGGGTCGCGGCATTTGTCAACAATATGCATATAGAGTGGGTAAACCTGTTTCATTTTCGACGTTAGTAACTCGCAGAAAATCGTATACTTCCTGCAAGTGTACAGTATACTATTGGTTGACACCCAATAATCACGTTTTGTCCTAGCAGTTACACTCCTCAACACTTCGGGAAAAGCTGTATTCTGGAACAAGGGAGCATGAAAGGTTTCTATTCCCACAAGGTGCAGCAGTTGTAGATAGTATATAGCTGGATTCCATGTGGCGACTGTGCATTTCCTACACTTCCTTTGGTGCTTCACTCCGTTGAGATTTTTTTCTCGGTGTTAGACCGTTTAGAGGTGGGACAAATTTCTTTCCCTGTTAGCCTAGAAATAGTGGGTGTTTAGTATATTGGTTTTGTTATTTTACAATTAAAAGTACTTCTCCGAACATTGAACTCAAAATAATTCTCTTAACGGTACCAGTAAACGCAGACACTTCACTTCCCATTACAAAGGATCCCCACACAACCATCTCTTCTTCTTCCAACCCTCCCTTTGTCAATGCAACTCATACACATTCCACCATAATCAAATAGTCCTTCAACAAATTCCCAATCATCCTCTCGAATAACAAGCCAAACTTGAGTGTGACGCTAAGTTACCATTGTATTTCAACACTTGCCAAGCCTCACCCGTTGCCACAAGACGCCCCCTCTGCGTCTGAAATATTTTCAACTACTACAAATTCATCTTCACATCCCGCCTCGCCGTCTGTAGAAGCTTCCCTCATTAACTGTAGGTGCTGGCGACATGTGCTGCTTATGAAATCTTCGGGTATTGGGCTGATGCATAATGGATGCATACACCAAGTCATTGAGATTTGCTACATTCAGGATTGGATCAGCATCGGTGGGATAGTACCTTTCAATATGGATATATATCGCCTTATCTGCTTGAATGCTTCGTCCTTCAAGTTGGTATCGATGTTTAAGAGAGCAATCGAATCCTCACTATTCAATCGACCTTGCAACAAGCTTCCAGCTGTTTGCAGAAACTGTCGGATTTTAAACCCTAACCAAGCTTTCTTCCGCCTCTTTCAACCTTATTTTCGAATCAAACCTGACCAGCAACAAAAATGCCAAAACCGGTAAGGGCAAACGACTGGTGCGAGACTGTTCCGGCTGCATTTCCTTGTCGAGTTTATTATCATAATCAACAAAGCTGCCAATTCTGGTGTGAGACTCTTCGCCGCTCTGGACTTGTGTGAGCAAGGCTAAAAGATTTGGACGTACTGTATTAGAAAAATGGAAAATCTGTCAGGCTCGACAACAACCAGACCAGCAAGCCAGAGAGATGAAATTAGAAGAGCTTTGCAAGCTAATCAATTTATTTGACAGATGCTCCTAACATCTCTTATCCGCGGTTCTACAGCTCTTTACTTTCTCCAAGACCTTACACATTACTTTCATGCTCGCCTAGTTTCTTCTCTTCTACTAGTATCTGGATTTTCTTCCATCATCATTTCTGATTTTGCAAAAGCTTTGTCTAATATGCATCGGTCTCTCAACCAGTATCTAGCGATACAGAAGAAGCAATCCAGTCTTGATAGCTGGCTTCATCCACGCTCATTTTAATTCTTATGTTTTTTGGTACGTAAGTTGTGGCAAGGCGACTGCCAACACTGTGTACTTTTAGCTATAGCTGAATTAATAAGTCGCTGCAAGCGCTTCACTATCAATATAGCCCTGGTTTCACTATAGCCAGGGCGGGGTATGTTGTGCAGAAACAATCCGGCCAATCTCTTCACTATATATAGCCATTTTTCTCTACCGGGAGATCCACTATCCTAGCCAGGTTTGCCGGCAGTTCGCAAGTACTTTATGCAGACTACCTAGGTAGTCTTGTGCCCCCAGTAGGTGCCTACACAACACAGGCCTGGGGAGGTACGGGTAACAGCGAAGTACCTACCGGTAGGTACTTGCAATTTATCAACACATGAATGCCGTCACGAAGTACAACCCAATCTCCATCCTGGATGCGGAAAATACTAGACTACATACATATGTGCGCATGGGTCCACGATTGCCAAGTGGAAAGGCTTTTGTTGTACTACCTAGTAGGGGCATACTTAATATTTGTTCCACTCCGCGAGCTGGACTACAAGTACCGTCACACCTCCACTTAATACCCCAGAGAGATACAAGTAACTCAAACCCCAAATACCCCAACGCCACTGGTACTATGAGTTTTGGGTTCGGAGTCGGCGATTTTTTGGCGGTCGGCAAGCTGGTGTGGGATGTGTACAGGGCATACGCAGACGCCCCTGAGCAGTTCCGGAATTTCTCCCAGGAGATTTTGTCACTCCATGTTGTACTCGGAAAAGTGGAAGAGCAGCTCTACAACACGACCACATTTAGCCGACAAGACACGGATAATCTAAGGATATTGTATCATGGATTGAAAACCACCATGGAGGCTCTGGACGCTCTCCTAAAAAAATACCAGAGGTTGTCAGAAAATCGATATCGCAGCAGATCATTTGATCGACTCAAGTGGGGACAGGAGGATTTCGTGGGGTTGAGGGAGAAACTCAGGTCGAATATTACCCTTCTCACCGCATTCAATTCTTCTCTTGCAAAGTATGTACCTTGTTGCCTTACCTGCATGCCTTTACTAGGTTTCTGTTACTAGGCCTAAACTGAGCTTTGGTAAATACACAGTTGCCAGCTCGCAAACCAAAGTACCCAGCTCGGACAACAGGAGGCACGACTCATCGGGATCCAGGAGGAACTTGGGCAGCTATTTGTGGCTGGCGGTCTCCGCCGCAGGCGTTCAGTTGCATCTCTACCCTCGATTGCCTCATTTTCCCTCAGCATAGGCCAGAAGGAAGCATGGAAGGAACTGTCAAGGGAGCTGCATCGCAATGGTATCACAGTAGATATGATTCAAGCGAAAAAGGAAGACATATGCAAACTATTCCAAACTACCAGTTTCAGTGGCAATTCTGAAGGCGTGCTTCAGGGCCCCGAGGCGAGACAAAAAGGCAAGCAAGCCAATAAATTTGATCAGATACCATGTGTTGACGGTATGAGGAAAGTGCGAACAAGACACGATGGAACTCGGCTGGCTGAGGGTAAAAATGCACTTTACACTGCAGTCACAAAAGGTCAAACTGAGCTTATAAAAGCTCCGCATGACAAAGGTGCAAACATTGATGCGTCATCAAGTGAGAGCAATAATCGGACTGCACTTCACTCAGCAGCAAGTGATGGTATTACTGAGCTTGTAAAGTTGCTGTTGGACAGGGGGGCAAGCATTGATGCCAGGGACAAGAAAAACTACACCGCACTTCATCTAGCAGCTAGACGGGGGCATAGTGAGGTCGTTAAGGTCCTGCTGAAGAGGGGTGCAATCATTGATGCTAAAACCAAGCCAAACAAGTCGACCGCACTTCATGAGGCAGCTAAATTAGGTCATATTGAGGTCGTGAAGATACTGTTGAAGAGGGGCGCAGCCATTGATGCCGCTGATGGCGATAAAATGACCGGACTTCATTATGCATCTCAAAGGGGGCATGTTGAAGTTGTCACTGTGTTGTTGGACAGGGGTGCAACCATTGATGGCATGGACGACACCGGTTGGACTGGGCTTCACTGGGCAGCTAGGTGGGCCCATTTTGAGGTCGTGAGGGTTCTACTGGAGAGGGGTGCAGACATTGATGCCGATGATTGCTTCGGCAGGCCTCCACTTCACTATGTAGCGAAGCGTGGCTATGTCGAGGTCGTGCAGCTGCTGGTGGAATGGGGCGCAAATATAGATGCCACTGATGAGGAGGGTGAAACTGCGCTGTATCATGCCACTCGGGGCTGCCATGCCCAGGTACTGGAATGGTTGCTAGAGAATTGTGTGTTGGACATCGATCGGACAAATATTGCTGGGGAGACTGTGCTAGACATAGCACGGGAGTTGGGTTGGAAACAAGGGGTGAAGTTGATCAAAGCGGAACTCATGTTGCAGCTTGGTGTTTTAGATCTTTATTAAAAACATGAGATTACCTTCTATAAAAACAATTAACAGGAAAGGTCTCTATATATCGTGCGATTCACATATTTTTTCTAGCCACTGCGGATATCCGGCTCGTTTACGTAGTTAATACGGCATGAATTTTTCCGTATTTAACAGTGCATATATGTAATACACAATGCACCGAATTGGTGAATGGGTCGATCCATTCATCAATGATTGCTGAATGGTACGCGCTAACGTGGGTCTGTGCGTGAAATTTCCGTATAGTGTACAGTACGGAGTACATAGCCGAAATTGCCAAAACTACAAAGTTTGGTAGAAAACTACTATTTCCCAGGATATAGTTCTCACTAGAAATGCTCAGTAGAGTGCGACGCTAGATTGCTTGATGGTCTAACTATCTGAAATCCGTGAAATGTACAGTATAGAAGCATAAGCAGTCCTCTCGTACCATCACATATTCAGCCTAATAATCCATGCATTCATATCCCATGTTTGATCAGCCACTGCTTTTTTTATTGTTACTTTTAAATCTGTACTCTCATGGACCCTAGATCATGACGAAGTCCCGATGGACCCTTTTACAGGCTCCCTGAGCCATGGGCATTGCATTGTGCTGACAAATATGTCGTCCTACTGACCGATATAACGTCAGCTGCAAGGCTCGGCCAGTCGCGGATTGCCATATTCCAACTGTTTTCCCTGAGGACCCTCAAGTATGGCTTGGTATAAATATAGGCAGGCAGGCCATTACCAAATCTGAAAATTAGTTATGGGCCTTGGCATTTTCTGAATTTGGCATCCATTCAAATATTTTCTATTTCATTCCAGAGTGATAAAACCGACTCGAGTTGTATATAAAAGTTATACCCCTAGATATTTCCTTCCATTCTGTGTAGTGTTTGAGATAATTGGTTAGTCTTGTTCCAAGCGGCACAGACTAATAATTGTTGTTGGGGATCATTTTTGCAAATCAGGGTGTAAAAGGGCCACTGTACGGGGCCGTTGTCCCCTGACTTTAAATTTTGGGAGTACTGGCCCGCGGGTAGTGATTATACTGAAATTGCCATAGTGCTTTTATAGTTGAGCTAGAGGACTAACTTGTTGGCGGCCTGGCTACTCGAACTCCAGGACGCCCTAAACAATATAACTACAGGTTTGAATCAGTGGTGCAGTTAACAGTTAAATCAAGGTAAGACTGCATAAGCTGTTTAACTGGTATTCTACTAATGGGACAGTATTCTGCCAACAGGATGGTAAAACTACAAATGGAAACCCACTGATGTGGGGACTTCCGAAATAGCAATAATAGTGGAGGCAAATTATTTGGCATCCTCTATGGATAGCACTTTGCCGGGAGTAGATAACTATGTATCGTACACTAACTAGTGCACAATGTGAAAAGATAGGAAGACACATAGCTGCGGTTCGATGGGTCCTTTCCCGTCACTTGTTGTGTAGCACCAACCAGACTAGTGTATGGTGACCCTCTTGAGCATCCATTTGTAAGATACAAGGCTATGAGTGAAGGAATGGTGGGGTAGAAGGGGCAAGTTGTTTGAACAGTCAAATTCGTAGATTATGCTATAGCTGTAAACTTAAGGCTATGATAACTAATTATTCGTCGGCTGATTCTATCCAATTTCCTACAGCGAAGCCGGTCCTTTTTATCAATTCTGGATTATCTCCAGTTACCCATATACAGACTCCGCATTCGACAGTTCCATCTCTAGTTACCCATATAGGGACACCTGCAGCTCCCGTGACCTTTAGCCTGCGAGGTTCACCACGATTTGCTCCAACTACCTATTTGGGGACACCTGCAGTTCCCGTGACCTTCAGCCCAACACGTGAGAGTAATCTAACACCGTTCGGTTATGACCAGTAGCTCTGCCTGTCCACCTGATAAAAATCGACAGTCCCCGGGGGAAACAGGTGACGTTTGCTATCCATGGGATAGCACACGACTGAAGAGATATGTACTCGATGGTCTATTCTAACTGCCCGGTGCTGCCCCTATTTACCCACGATGGTCGCTCGTCCGGTGGGTCGGAATCCTACCCGACAGTGCCACTGACTGGACTCTCACCCGGCCCTCACCTGGTCCGATACCCTTACAAATTCCTCCCGTAGCTAGTTCTTCCCCTACTTCACCTTGATCGAAACGACACTAGTAGTTACTCTCATATCTGACATCAGATTATATTCGACTTAAGAATCTTATATCAAACGTCTACTGTAGTTCTAATGTACGACTATGCGTTCTCAGGCACGAATACCTAGTCCCCGGACAGCAGCTGCCTGACATTGCAGCCTGTTAATATTGCTATAATGTTCCTTGTCGTGATAGGCATATCGGCCCACTGGTAGCAGCTTCACTATCGACAGAACCGTACATGCCAGAAATATATGCCGCGAGAGCCATTCCATTATACAGCCATACTAACATATACCGTAGCGCGCTGCCGGCTTCAAACTGCATATTCGTGCCCGTTGACCTTTCGTAGCATATGCATATGCATAGTTGACTCGGAACTACTATGATTGGTAGCATAGGCTAGTGACTAGTACATTGTACGGGTAGGTGTGATGTTTTCTAGTTATGTCTTATCAAAGGCGCCTGGCCCAGAAGGGTCTTGGCATGAGACTATCAAAGTATTACTATTCGCGGTGGGTACTATCAAGTATATATAGTTGAAACCTCCGGTAATTACTGTGTAGCATTAAAGCATTGTTGGGACTACCATTGTAGTATGATTGAACCGTTTTTTTTTGTTTTTTTCAAACCACCCTTACGTTCCCATACGGGGGTCTATGGTACGTCGTCCAGGAACCTGGAGGGAATGATTGAACGGTCATACTGTGGTTGAAGTATCATTTTAGTATGTTAACCGAGTGGCATAATGATAGAGACAAATTCTTTTTTTAGGCAGTAAATCAATAGCCATAGACATATCTCGACATTCGTATCCATCCATCCGTAACATTTTTCTGTTTACTCCGTACAAGACTGCCATTGAATTCTGCATGCGAAGTTCTCACGGCAGGGAACTCCGTCCATACAAAGCATGCATATGAGATGAGAGATGCTTTACAAACCTACTACTACACCTTTGGCATCGGAGTGCCTATATTGTCCATCAGGTTGTGGACGTGCTCCATTGCGTCTCCAGGAGCAGTGCCCACCAGGTAAATACTTTCCTTCCCAGTTCCATCTTCTATGCATTTCGCATAAACTGTGTGCTCACATATTAGTCCCTTCGCTTGCATATATACTCCCACAGTTGGGATCTTACTTCGGCGCGAAATTCCCCTGGCAGAATGGACTTCTTTGCCCTTGGACTTGACAGGCTTGTAGTCAACAGTTGGGTCATTCGCATAGGTCACTGGACCTAATTTGAGCTGCACACGCTGTGTGTGAGTATGGAAAAGTCCACGCCTCTACCCAAGTGTCTGGGAACTACTCACCTGTACCTGCTGTTCCCTGTTAACATCCACCTTGACCCAGTCACTCTCACTCCCTTCCCCATAGCTATTGACGTACGTGACTGCGTACCTGCACCTCATACGGTTAGCCACAGAAACAGCGCTTATAGTAATTAATGGGACAATAACCTACCACACCTCCTTGCCCCAGAATTTGCTAGTACCTGACCTCCCCACCAGCTCAGTACTATTACTAATGTCATCGATGTGAGGGACAGCTTTAGGGACCACGTGTTCCAGCTTTGGACTAGGCGCTGGCTGGACAGGAAGACGATCGTTCCAATTACGGACTGCGTTAAGGTTGGGCACGTGCACATCGTTAGCCCTCCTGGACCAAGTCCTGTCCGCGAACAGAGACACTCAGGCTCGCACCATTGATTGCCATGGCATCAATTACCCCATCCACAACCTGCAATTCGCTCTCTAACCGTTGCATCGCGAGTGTTCTATAGAGAAGCACCCGGGGATCATTGTCGAATATTTCTGTCATTTTCGACTTGGAGGTGGCCTCCGACCCGGGCTCCTCAGATTTTCCAGCCTTGCAATCGATCTCTCTGTGGTCGTGCGTGCCACATATCGTAAGCTCCACTGGCACTCGTGGTACTCTACTGGTTCTGAACTCCACCTACAAATCATTCACTTTCAACACCGTCTCTAGATCTTGGTGGCTGATATACCCAATACAACCAGGTTGCCTTTTGTCTTTGAGAACGAGGGTGGTACTGGCGCCTTCCTTTGGCTCACCGATAATAGTGGTCTCCAGACTTTTATGGAGCCCGGACTTCAGACTCTTTAGTGTTTGCACAATGTCATTCGCATGTTGGCGGGCCTGCACCGTAAGTTGTTTCTGCTTAGCAGCAGTGACGATGCAACGGCATGGAAGTGACCTTACCTCCTTGGTGTGTCCATTTATTCGTTGCAGGTTTGACAAGTATCCCTCTGCGAGAGAACTACTGTGTGAATTTAGTAATTCCGTTTACCCAAAGAAGCACTCACCGTATTCTCCATAAATATACTGGGATCTGGCTTGGAGTCCGCGACACACAATGATGCTAGCAATCAATCAGGTACGGAACCAGGGAGGTACATCCTAGAGGCTATACTTACGCCTACGGCGTAGATGATTCCATAATCAGCAAACCGTTACGAGTGACAGGATGGTAGGATAGCAAAACATATATAACCACCTTATCAAAGAGGAGTAGCCAATGCGTGGCTGCCAAATACAACTGTAGGAATTCATGGGACGGTTGGCCGGTTGAGTCCACTAAATGAAGGGCGACTACGTCCACGGTGTGAGCGAGGTCCTTGCGCATGCTTGGGAGGGTCTCGTCCCCGGCAGTCGCATCAAACAGGAGATTGAACTTCCCAGACCCAGCGGCGGCAGTGAGGTCTTTCATATTGGCTTTTCTGATTTCAAAGTATTTTCTAGAGCAGCAATCCGTATAAATTAGCTTGATAATCAAAATATATAGGATTAGATACTGACAGGGCCGAGTTCAACCTGGCTTGGTGGTCGAGGTAAATGTTATGTTCGAGTTTGGCAAAAAGTGCCTCGGTGGATTTGTCAACCCTTTCTTTCAATACCGCACCAACCGAGTTTATGGTTTTTGTAACTTCCGCGAGGGCATCAAAGATCTTCTGCCTATCCTGATCATCTTTGGGAAAGTTCATTACTGTCGCTTGCTCTACCAGGTGGCCTGGGTTGTCTGATTCAGGTGGGTTTGCATTACTGAAAATAGCATCCAAGGTTGGGACAGCGGCTTCAATGACGGGACCTGTATATGGATCATACTATGAGCTGCCATGCTTCACGGTGGAATGTTCTCAACCATTACCAATGACGGGTACAGCATGTGCGACCACCCCTGCTAGAGTCTTTACAATTGGTGATTCAATAACCTGAAAACAAACCCTCAGCGATCGCGTAATAGTTAGTGCACAGACCAGGCACCAAGCCCCAGCAATATCTAGCTATAGATGATCTCAACATAGGGCATCTACAGACCTTCCTGAAAATGTCCAAGAACCCGAAGCCCATCCTCGATCGCTGTGGAGAGGATTCACGCGGGTGAATGAATATTAATAGAGAGTAGGTGCTAGATTGAGCTCGACAGTGAATTGCGAAGATAGTATTAAACTATTGATATGAAAAGGTACTGAGGCAACGCAATAAAGTCTGATCACAAGAGACAGGACCCAGGCGATCTGTATATGTACTTCAGGAATCAGGGTAATAGGGAGCACGGATTCATGGGAAGTAAGAGCTGAAAGAGCTGAAAGAGCTGACATTTTTTTCAAGAATCATTAATCGCATTCGCCCTATCTAGAAAATAAAGAGCTGACATGAAACATGCAGAATGCAGAAGTAAATACGCATGCACAGTAAATTGTTTAGGAGATAGCAGCACATAGCTGCCGGCAGGAACATACAGGTAAAACCGAAAAAGCATAGGGCAATTGAACCAGAGAGCTCAGGCCAACACCTCAGGTATCCATCGGGCAGGCTATCAAGTGAGTTCCATAAATAATAGGAGAGGTAAGTACGGGTAATTTTCAATGAAAAAAATATAGTAGACACTGTTAGAACAGTAGAATTATGCATTAGTTTGAAGTGAGATCATACATATATATTATATAATGTTTTGGAATGTTGTATCATGAAACAATGATATCAGAGTAATATGGCGCTCGTACCTCATTGAGTGGTAAGGAGAAGACAGCTGAACCAGTGCCGGCAGCTGCGATTGTAGATTGTGAATACAGGGGGGTAAACAGCTGACAATTGAGGTGGTAATACTCCCCCCACAAGACTAGTACTCCCCAGCTGAATGCCTATGGTAGTCCGCTGGTGGCTTGCGAGGTGGCTTGCGAGTACAAGGGTATGGGCATGCGCGAACAATGTCGGACACAGTTGCATAACTGCGGTTTCTTTTGCAATTGATGTTTTGAAAACTCATCATGTACATCCTTTGCCATCTAGAGTTTAAGTGCCCTCCTTGCGTGGCTAAATAGTATATATATAGATATCTCTGCTTTTGGTGTCCCAATAGGCCTGTTGGAGGCGCCCCATGTGTCATCCTCAAGGTCGGGTTTCCCGTCAAACAGGTATAGGGCATAACTCAACCATTTTTAACCCAAATGGGCTCAGACTTGGGTGAGTGTATGGTGTTTTCTAGGGCAAATAGGCAGAGGTCTTTGGGGCTTGCTAGTAGAACTAGGCTTCAAAAATGTATGGCTTGATATAGGTGGTTTTTGAAGGAATGATATCCAGATAAGACAACTTGCTGGCTGAGCACCACCTTACGTTCACTTTCTCCGCCCACCGGGATGCCATTACAAGGCTCAGGCTCATAAGTAGTAGAGAGAATGACACACAGGGCGCCTCCGACAGACACCAAAAGCAGAGATATCTTTATATATCCTGCATAGTAGTGCGGGGAGAGCACTTGAATCCTATCTCATTGAGTGCTAAAGACAAAACAGCTGAACCGGTGCCAGCAGCCGCGATGGTAGATTGTGGATACAGGGGGGTAGACAGCTGACAATTAAAGCTTTGTGTATTACTATATGTGGGGGGGAAGTTAGTATTCCCCAGCTGAATGCCTATAACAATTCATGTTCAAGTTCTAATTGGAAATGCGCATGCATGCCCGAGCGACAGTCAGCTGCGGGTTAAGCAGGTGGCTTGCGAGGCTTGCGAGTACAAGGATACCGTAGAAACTGCCGGATAAGACCGCAGTCCCAAACTCGGTACGGCAGCTTGACAGTAAAAAACGTACGGTCTTATAGCTACGGTCTTATATACAGAGCATTTTCCCAACCCATGATTTCCACCCTAAATCTAACTGACCAAGCTAAGAAGAAGTAGTGGACTCATCCGAGTCGCTATCAGAATCGGATCTGAAGGATCCATGTCGGAGGTGGTGACTGGCAATTGAACTTGATAGTTGACTATCCGTATATATTATCTCGAGTTATTCGCTAGCGTGGGTGGCGTCTGCAATGCAGCGATCAGAACGCGATACCTACAAACGTACCAAGTCTGGTACCAAGTCGGGCTGCACTACCGCTCATAGAGGAAAAGTATCTACTCAGTGACATGTTAAGAGTGCACGGTACACCTCCATAGCGTGTACATCTGCCTACAACAGGCTTAGAGAAGCTCTTGCAGGCGCCACCCACGCTAGCGAATAACTCGAGATAATACGGTAGTGCCAACAACTTGTAACCAACCTACTGTATATAACATTTTTCTGAGTAGCGATCTCTAACCTGTTTAGATATAAATCATTGTAAACTATTCCAGATTGGGTAAGAACATACTGTATTAGTAGCTACGGTACCGGTAGGTATGATAGGAATTTCCGTGCTTGGCACAAATTGCCCAGCAGCTATCAAAATCTTTACGGAGTACCATATTACCTTGATATCATTATTTCATGTTACAACATTCCAACCCATTAGATAATATGTATGATCTCATTTGGATCTAATGTATAATTCTACTGTTCTAATGGTCTTTACAATATTTTTCTCCTTGAAAATCCTCTGTATTTACCACTCCGATTTATAGAACTCCTCTACGATGGGAATATAAAGATCAACATTTCCCATTCCATAGAATATTACACTGAAGCCGCATTATAAGCAACCCCTGATATATACAAACTCTGCTCTGGCCCTCTAGAATTTGTAAGAAACTCGTAGTTTAAACATATGGTCACTCCCCTTTTGGACAAGTGTACCTATCACAGGTCGACAGATACAAAGAGACTTGGCACGGGAACAGTACTAGCTATACCTGAATAGGTGTATTTCAAGAATTTAAATATGTATATACATATCCTCACTCTTTGCATTACATTGCGGACTGTGTTTTTAATATTGCTAGCTCTAGCCAGCACTGCTTATATTAAGTAGGCGTAGTATATGCACCTATTATAATTCATACGTTCCACGGTATATCTCTACACTTGCCGAGCGTAAGTATACATACTTCAACCTAATTTTAGTTTGCGGTGACCATCTCATCCTCTGCTTTTCTAAGTCAGGTTTATTTCTAAGACTATCATGCTGGAGCCAGTGTGGCTACGGTTACTCATGATCACATAGCAGACAATCACTATCACGTGATCATTACCTACTTCCCACTGAGGCAGTACCTACTTCTTTAGTCGAGACTACTTAGGCATGAGACTACCTAGGTAGGTAACCAACTACATAGTAGGCCAAGACGGGCTAGCGGGCAGCCCTGCAGCCTCCTCCCAAATCTAGAAACACCTGAGATATGCAACATGCTATTATCCTCACTAAATGGAATCAAGTACGCTCTACAATATAGTCAACATCATATCCCACCAAACGGAGTCCAACACCCAATATCCCCCCCTCCCAGTATGGCCTGCCCTGATCAG
>Ga0307514_10001046_pt1 | contig 39758 bp, 35 predicted proteins | sample 16_EM_MG_FD_203088 | JGI IMG/M metagenome (GOLD analysis project Ga0307514, IMG submission 203088) | Populus trichocarpa ectomycorrhiza microbial communities from riparian zone in the Pacific Northwest, United States - 16_EM | ecosystem: Host-associated > Plants > Roots > Unclassified | place...
GGCTTGATCAGGCCTTGGCATGTCTCAGGCTCGAGCCGAAGCTCGAGACTTTCCCGCCCCTGACTCGAGCCGGCTCGAGCCTGTGTAACCTTGGTCTCGAGCCGGCTCGGCTCGTGCCCAGGCCTACCTTGTGATGTTGTCCCTTGCCACGTAGGACTATAGGGGATTCAGGAGGTCCCTGTGGTGTTGCTCCTTGCCACGTAGGACTATAGGGGATTCAGGAGGTCCATGGTCTCTTCCCTGTGATGTTGCCCCTTGCCACATTGGACTATATGCGCACGAAGGGTGACCTGTCATCCTAGCTAGCACTTGCACATGTGGGCTGGGTCGTCATTCCAGTAGCTAGGACGTCGGTTAGTTTTCAGGGATATTCCGGGTGGTACTTTATTCCCCCTCTTCAGTGCACGAGTCACCCCTTACACCGCTTCCCACCCGGGGGGAGGGAGGACCCCGCCGGGCCACATCCTCCCCGTCCCTGCTCCCGCCTCCCTTCATCAGCTAATAAACCTCGCCACTGCCGCACACCACTCCTCATCCTCATGCGCCTGTTCCATGATCTTCCCTTCCCATCTCCTATCCACGTGCACCGGAACAGATGGGCCACATTCTGTGGTGTCCATCCAACACACGCATGTGGAGTCTTCTGTCTTCACGCACTCCTTCATCCACCGATATATCATCTCTGTGGGCTCTGTCCGTCACCAGATACGTCAGGCCCCGCAGCGCCTGTACTGACCATCGCTGGACTTCCTTACTCTGCTTACTGAGCCCAGGCGTGAATCTAGTGTACAGTGTCCCAGGTTCTCCCCCCGCCCCCCGCCCCCCGCCCCGACACCCAGTGTGCGACGACCTGGCGTCTCAAAAAAGAGAACATTGACGGACTCGCCGGTTCAGTGGATGTTGTCACTACCTACTTTTTTTTACAGACTTACTAATTGTCAGATCAAAATGGAGCCGAGGGTGTTACACTCGTGCTGTGAACCACACGAGTACTGTAGTGCGAATGTGGAATTGCTCAGAACGCAGTCCACCTGATGCAATACCCACTCATAGGTAGGGGGGCGGGAGGGAGAGTGATTCTGGAGCGGAGGGGTGGGGGCCTACTGTACTGCTCATGACCTCGAGACCCGGGGCTGGCGCCTAGGTAGTTTCAAGCCTGGGAATATTGCACTCGTAGCGCTCTGGTAAAGGCCCCAGAAAGTGCCAGGTGGCAGGACTCGGCCCGGGTCCAGCTGCAAATACTTAAGATACTGTGTGTGGATCCCAGGCCAGGTGTGGCGGCCGGCTGTCTAAAATTCTCGCGATTGGGTACTTATGTCAGCAAGGGAGAAAGGAAGGGACTAAGGTCCTGTTGGATGGCAAGCAGTAAATTGTGAGGATCGACAGGGCAGTTCTAAAGTCGGGCCCGGGCCGGCCGCAGCAATACCAAGTTCGATGCTATGGGAGTGCTACATAGTTACATATTCGTAGTTTGTACTCGAGCTCACGTAAAGCTGGGGGCCTGAGGCATTCTTAACTACTGCATACACTAGAAGCCCATTGGGGGGTCTTTGGGTCCAAATACAACTAGAAGATGCAAGGGCTGGATAGCAACTTGTCACAGTGCCTGGTTCTTTTTTTTTTTTTTTGAAAATCAGTACCCGTATTCAAGCTATCTAGCCTATGACGAGGGACCGCATCCCCGAGTGGAGGAGACTCGGCAGGATTATCCAACCACCGGGCCGTCCCCTGCCCCATATCTACGTACAGGACCAGGTACCCCCCAAAAGGAAGACTAGAAACTCGTGCAGGCCCCAACAACTCCATCCTCGATGCAGGTAGACTGGAAACAACTAAGCTCCAATCCGATATCCTCAAATCACAATTCGCCAGTGGAAAGTTTTGTTCTCCAGTTAAAGATTCCAATCATAAACTGTGATGCAGAACAGCCCCCTACCCATCCGCAATCTCGTGACTTTCACCAGATCTTTCATGTAAATGACCAGGGAGGATGCCATCTGTCCCGTCGGTCATCCTTCAACAACCATCTTATCCCCAGTATTTTCACCCCTTTATTGTCTTCCTCGGTCCATCTCCGCATGGTTCCAGGTTTGTACTTGAGTGGTGCTGCATGCATAACCGACGTCCGCGTGCGTGTTGTACTCTCTTCAGCAGCACGCGGTGATGCTCTAGGCGAGGCTGGAGACGCTTCCTGGAATACTCCACAAGTCTGACACACCCAGAAGTCCCCTCCCCTCACCGCTTTAGGTCTGTTAAAGCACCACTCTACCCTCCACTTTCCTGGTGCCAGTGGCTGTTGAGCCCTTTCCTTCCCCTTCCCACCCTGCCTCTGCTCTTGCTTCGGTGATGTCGCGGCCTCCGCATAGGTGCGTGCCGGGGGTTCTTAGAGTGGGTCAGTGGCGGTGTCGGTGGTGGCTGGTTGCCGTGCAGTCTGTATTGTGACGCTATACACTGCTGGTCTTGACGGTGGTGATGGTGGTGCAGTCTGGGTTGTTGCACTGTTGACTGCTGGTTTTGGTGGAATAAGCGCAGCTTCGAATCTACCCGCCGCCGGGGTCTCTCGGCCCGGGCCGCCGTTCGTGCTGCTGTTGGTATTGCCCTTGCAAACTGCTGAGGTTGAGGCTGAGCCAGTGCCCCCTATGGGCCAGGTGACCAAAGTCCGTTGCTGGCCTGAAACAGCCTGGGCCAGCCCCGGCGGAGGAAGTAGTGGCCTGGGGTGGCCCCCCAGCTACGCAGGATGGCCTAGGTGGTGTAGGCCATGCGCGCATATGCAGGCCAGCCCAGGCCAGTCCAGGCGGTCCAGGTGATGCCTTGGCTGAGTGATACCCTGCCCAGGCCCTCGCTGGAGCCGGCCCGGCCCGCCCGTTGCGTAGACTGAATTATTAATTTAATTTATGGGTATGAATATAGGTGGTGCATCAAATAGCCAAATCGGGCAGCAGGTGAGACTACTGCCAGGCTACTGTCGGTTCTTTCTGGGGAGGAGGGGGCTGATTCCTGCGGTAAGTGTGGGAGCGATAGACAGGGTGTTTTTTAGATGAGAAGGGGGATCTCCTCCCTGAGTTCTTTTGGGCTGTTTCGAGCAAGCGGGAGGTCTCACCCGAGACGGATGAGGGGCAGGCCAGCTGAGTGAATGTCACAGAGAGGGACAAGGGGCAGGTCAGGTGAGTAGTTTTTCCTTTCCCGGGGGCTATCTGGTCTTGTACATAGATGCGGGGCAGGGAACGACCCGGGGGTTGGACAATCTGCCGAGCCACCACTTGGGGGTGGGATGCGCTCTCTTGCCATAGGCTAAATAGTCTGAATGCGAGTAATGATTTTCAAAAAAAAAAAAAAAACAATCTCAGCGACGGTTAGGGTCTAGTTGGCGCCCTGGTTCATGGCCAACCACTGACACCACATCTCGCATACTCAAACTCGCAGCACTCTCGGCATGAGATTACCCACATAGCCTCCCTCGAACTCTAGCCCAATACCTAACTCTCACTCATTATCAAAATATTCATAAAGGCAAGGGATTGTGGGTCAAGGGGAGGGCTTATGCATGATGTTATTACTGTACTGCACATTCAAATACCTCGCCTGAACTAGTGCCACCCTTCTTCTCCCAGCTCAAGGCCCTGGTAGGTTGGGGACCAGATGGCCCACTTGGGGATGCATGGCTATGGGGGCAGAGATGTCTGCGTCAGAGTCGACGAATCGCTTCATTGGCACGTGCTCACCTGGGCCGGCAGGACTAGTAACCTGTAAGATTACCACCATAGAGGAAGTATTGCATTTGGATCTCATGTAAGCGCTAGCAGAAATACAAACCACAACACTAGGATACTGTTCTGGGTCATGTCGGCACCCGAGGCAATGAACTTGCGGGGACCAGCTGGTGAAGGAGGGGGCGGCCTTGTCGGGAGAGTGGGGAGGGCCGGGGGTAGATAGGGTAGTGGGCAGGGAGAGGTGGAGGAGAGGAAAAGCAGAGGGTTAAGGGGGCGGAGATGAGAAGGGTGATTCGGCGGAACCGCAAGGCGCGGGTCAATTACGTGCACTGCCGTATGGGCAAAGGAAAGCTACAAGCCTGGCGGAATGTGATTGACGACTCAGTGGACCCAGAGTGCCGGAGATGTGGGAAATATGCGGAGACAGGTAGACACGCCGCCCTGGTCTGCACGCATGGTGAGGCGGTTAGAAGGAGGTGGGGACGTGGGAGGACATGAATGTGCACAGTGCAGGGGAGATGGCTGAAGAAGGTGAAGGACCCCGATGGAGACCACGTCGTAGATTTGGTGGAGGCGCCCTTCACCAATCTCGACTTGAGATGATGAGGGAGCTACGATTTAACGAACCTCCTTTGTCTACTCTACCTATCGTTAGAGAGAGCTGGCGGGAGACAAGAGGGCGTGGCGGTGGAAGAGTGCGATATTATCTCTTGAGTTTCTTTTGTTTTTCCTAGGCTCGGAAGGCAGGGCGTTTAAGTAGCTTGTTGTTCCGTGGGTACACCCACGCCTTCAAATGGGAGGGAGCGAAGCCGCCTCATAGCCTTAGGCTCCACAGACGTATAGACTCAAAAAAAAAAAAACTGTTCCGGCTCCCCCGCGAGCCCACATGATTCATGGGTGACCCGGTCCACCCGGGAGACTGCGAAATAGCTGGCCCCCCACGAGTACGGTAAAAACGTATTGCGGCAAGAGAATCAGCACGCGGGCAAGTACAAAGTAAATAGAATAAAAATACAAGAGAATCAGGGTAACAGCTTGTTTGGGTATTACCTTTGGTTAACTTGATACGTATGCCGGAATATTTCCTATACTTGTCACTCGGCGTGGCGGTGGATGAGTGCGATATTTCCTCTGCTGGGGATATTGGCCGAAATGAGGGCGTGTTTTTTCCGAGGTTCGGAAGGCAGGGCGCTTATGCAGCTTTTTTTATAAGTAATCATTAATTGCATTCAGTCTATGTAGACTATGGTGATGCTTATGCAACTTGTTATACCGTGGATACACCCAAATGAGTACTAGTCATCTCATAGCCTTAGGCTCTATAGATCAAAAAAAAATGCTTGCCACTCAGTTTGCCACTCGACTTCCCTAAACTAAGTGATCTAGTGTTGGTAAACCCCCACATCGGGGTCGCATGCGAGTACTGAATTGTACTGGTAATTAATTTCAAATATGTGGATATCTCCCCTATATTTGGTTATTCCAACCGTTCAGCTATCTCAGGTCAGCAGTGGCGTTCTAATAGAGCTCGCTACGGCACTTGCTTTCATGTTCTGGATATCTATTCTATACACTTTTCTAAGCTACTAGACAATGAGCCTCAATCATCCTCTTCAGAGTCTTCTAAAGAACAAGACCTTCATAGTACTGTTCCAGCCTCCCCGCGAGAAGCGCAGACTCACAAGAGGCCCAGGCCACTTGCAAGAGCAAGCTATTGCCTAACCCGGTAACGATATCTATATGTAGATGATAGGAAATGGGATGATGTGCAGAATGAAATGAAGTAAGACTCGGATGTAATAAAAATAAAAAAGGTTAAGAAAGAACAGATGGTCCGGAAACACGAATAGTACGATGAAGGTCCTGTTCTTTAGGAGGCTCTGAAGAGGATGATTGAGGCTCTGGAGTTGAACAAGATTTGCTCGTTTTGCAGAATGGCAGCTGGTAGTACATACAGTACATTCTAAGCCCAAACGTTTACAGGAACAGCGGCGAGTTTCAGATTTTCCCTTGCACTTACATAAGTATGTACATGTAGTTTCGGGAAGTGTTGAGTACTTAAACGTGCTGCTTCTCTCAATGATAATCGGTTTATACCATATGAAGAGAGATCTTCCAATTGTGTTAGGTCGGGATGTGTGAAGTTTGGTGGTAAACGTTGGAGCTCTTGAGTTAGATAATACCGATTAATAATTCCATCTATAGTCTGCAGTTGATACCGGCCTGGATGCGACAGTGCAGGTTTAGAGTCTGGGCACGAGAACACCTGGATGAGGCTTTTGTATAATTTTACCAAAATTGGTATCGCTGCGTGGAATATAATAAGGGGTATTCAAAATTAAATTTGAACGGTTTAAAAATTTTTTTTAAAAAAGGTGAGATTGGTACAGCCGCATCACATGATGCCAAGCCGATTTCGGAAGGCTAAAACATACACCTAGATCTATACAAACGACACAACATTATGCCACCCTTCAACGTGAGCAATTCCAGGTTTTCCTCCGGCGGAGTTTAGCAAGGTTAAGGGGTTGATTGGCGGAGGTTAGACAGCGAGTCAACAACGAGGACCCCGACAAAGACGGGTCAGGTTCATAGCATAAGTGTGACATGTGATGTGACAATCACTGTATGGGATGGCGGTAATAGAGGAAACGTCTTGGCACGGCGATATTTGATGGATAATAAGCTTTCCTGTGGGACTGAGCCTCGCCTAAATTGCTTACCAGTACCCCACCAGTCACACTAGTCACACTCCTAGTTCCGTTAGCGCACAATTCAAAATGCCGTTCAAAATGACGATGTTCCGGGCCCCCCGCGAGAGCGTAGATCCGCGAGTGGCCTAGACTATGACCAGAGGCCGCACTTACGAGTAGATTGTCCAGCCCCGGGGCCGGCCTCTACCTCCCCCACATTCCCCAGGGGAAATTGGACTCGGATGTAATAAAATGAAAATGATTAAGAAAGAACAGGAGGCCCGGAAACACGAATAGTACTAAGGTCTTGTTCTTTTGAAGACTTTGAAGAGGATGATTGAGGGTACAAGATTTGTTCGTAGATTTAAGATTCCCAGAATGGGAGCGATAGTAGAACGGCATGAATGGGAGTGTTCGGACTCGTTTAGCGTAGGTAGATAAGAGTCTGGGCACGAGATCAGACTCGGACTAAGAAATAGAAAAAGAAAATTAACCACCAGATAAACGCCCTAGTTTCAGGTAAGCAATACTAAAGACGGAAGCACCAACCGAGCTAACTATCTCAACAGTGGTATCCGTATAGTCTGGTTGGCACAAGCCCCTCGTAGAGGGTATCCGTAGGCGTCGAGACCGTAGGCGTCGAGAATTAAGCTAAGGTGGCAATAGTAGGCCGCTGTGGCAAGCGAGGTGGCGGTAAAACTTAAAGTGGTGATCATCGCGAGGTGGCGATAATTCCTGAAGTGGCGATAATCTCGGTTTGTAAGGTGGTACCTATATCCTAGAAAGCTAGGGTTGCTAAGCAGAGTGAGTAGGCATATTCAGCTGAATAGCAGTATCACCTAGTGACGTAGAACGGTACGTACTGGCATTTCTGAGTTATGCGAAAACTCGTTCTCCCAGTATCATCAGGATAATATAGTAGAGGTAGAAGCTTAAAGTTATTCTCATTAATTTATCTAAGCTATTCTATATACTTATTTAAGCAAGTTAACCGCAATACCCAAACAAGCTGTTAGCTGATTCTTTTTTATTTTAATTTTAATTTTACTCTGTAGGTAATCGTGTGCTGATTCTCTTGCTGCAATACCAGGGCTCGGAACAGCTGTATGATGTTGAACTCGAGGCAGCATTGGTCTCGATATACAGAAGGAATGTTGTTCGACTTGTTGGGTACTCCAGGTTCCTCATCTTCAGTATGATATTCATTATCTGAGGAAGAGGAAGAGACCAAATCCGAAAAAAAAAAAAAAGAGATTAACCACCACCTAGATAGGTTGTCTAGTGGCTTAGAAAAGTGTATAGAGGAAATATGCAGAATGCACTGCCGAAGGGCTAAAGACCTGATAGCTGAATGGTTGAAATAACCAAAAAAGGAAGGGTATCCACATATTTGAAATTAACTACCACTACATATTCAGTACTCGCATGCGACCCCGATGGGGGATTCACCACGGGTGTGGTAGATAGAAAACCGAGTGGCAAGCATAGGAAATACTCTTGCATATGTAGCAAGTTAACCAAATGTAATACCCAAGCCTCCGCCTCATAGCCTAAGGCTCTCTTCGAGGAAAATGTGTATAGACTCCAAAAAAAAAACCCAAGCCTAGATAAGGCTCCCTTCGGGGGAAAGGTGTATAAACTCAAAAAAAAAAATACACAAACAAGCTGTTACCCTGATTCTCTCGAATTTTTACCTTTATTTTTTTATTTACTCTATACTCGTGCGCTGATTCTCTTGTCGCAATACGTTTTTACCCTACTCACTGGGGGCCTGGATAGTGTTTCCGGGCCGTCTGTTCTTTCTTAATCTTTTTTATTTTATTACATCCGAGTCCTGCTCCACCTCATTCTGCACATTATCCCATTTCCCTATCATTCTTACATATCTATATCATTACTTAGTTTGGCAATAGCTTGCTCCCGTGGGACCTGGAACAATGCTATAAACGCACTTGCGGGGTTTCTACATCCAGAGTACAAGCAATATGTCAGATATCTAGGGTAGTAAGTAGCCAATGCTTGGGCCGAGACAGAAAGGGGCTTGCCTGTGGGTTGTGGAAGAGAATCGCAGGTCTCACTGACCCCTTGTTCCTTTTACCCAGCCCAGCTCCTAAGGGCACCCCCGTTGGTTTCTCTATATCTTCAGTGGCCTCTCTGGGGACGTCCATTGCATATTTCAAATCTAATTATCCCTTGAAGTAGGTACTTGGGATTCTGTTTAGCAACCACAAAAAAATTCAGTGAAGCAAGCAGGGCTGAGGTGCTCTTGTAGAGTGATATGTATGTTGAAAACAAGCTCCCCAGGCAAGCTAACCAGAAGAGGTTAAAGAGATACAGCTCTATCTTTTGGGCCAGCTTGAAAACCTGATGTGTGCCATGATATATATAACGGGTGGTGGCGTTCAAGTTATTTCAAGATTGTTTATTCTCCCACACATTACTCCTAGTAAATGCAATTATATATCTAGTATTTGGAGTCACGTGAAGGTCACACTATTGTGGGCTAGTCCATTCTTCTTTCTAGTCTCTACCTCGTGATAGAAGATAATTTACGCCCAACTTGGTACTAAGCTTGTAGTTACAGTTGTTACCAATACAGTAAAATCTAGATCTCACTTCTTAGTTGTCTCTCTGTATCTGCATATTTAACCCTAGTTTTGTTGCAGGCTAACCCTTCAAGTTGCATGGAAATATCCACTCCCAATAGGAGTGTTACCTTCAGTGGCTGCTCTAAGGCCTCCAGACTCATGTTGTCTTAAAACAGTACATGGATGGGTATGTTTATACACAGTTCTTAGTATGGTCAGCTTCACGCTCTTTTGGCAAGTCTTTCCCCAAATGTTTCTTGAAAATATTTTAAGATTAATGTAATCTACAAACATCTACTATCATACTCACCATGTGGGAGCAGATGGGCGAGAAGGGAAGGTGGATGAAGAAGGTCAAGGTCCCGGATGGGGAATATGTCGAAGATCTCGTTGAAATGTTTTTTGCGGATCTCGACCTACACGAGGAGCGGGGCTATGATGCTACGAATTTCCTTTGTCATATGTATTTACTTCAGGGGGCAGTGGCTGGGAAAAGAGGACATGGCGGCGGAAGGGTGCGCTTATATTTTTGGGAAAGTCGGTCAAAGTGGGGGCATGGTGGTGGTGGGAGTCAGGTAGGCGAAAGCAGCCGTACATTTTGTTTCTCGGGGTTTTTTGTTTTCATAGGTTCGGGAAGCTGGGCGTTTAGGCTCTCGTATGTAAACCCAGGTGCGGGAACGGGGCCGTCTCATATCCCTTCGGGTGAAAGGCGTATAGACTCAAGAAAGGAAAAAAAGCGTGGGGTGACACAGTGGGTGCCACCTACTACCGTACAAGAACTATAGAGGAAGCATATGAGGATCCAGAGAAATAAAGGGCTCAAAATTCATATCTCACACCGCAATTTCCGTATGCGGGATAACCGTGTGGGAATGCGCATAATATAGGTAGATTGAATATAAGTAATGATTGGTCTAAAATTAAAAAAAACCATTATCAGCCATATAGTCTATATTCTGGTAGCAATTCTAACTAACGTTATCTGATATCATTGGAGGCTCTTTCAAAGCTTTTCAAAATCTGGTTATGAGGTTGTGTTGACTTTGTATCGTAACCAACAGAGTGTGTGACGGCCAGCTCAATTGACGTGTCTAAGTGCTGTGTGATAGATTTAGGAGTCCACCACCGAAGCCTCATATAAAGTTACTACGTCAACGATGAAGAGTGCATACAATTCGGCGTACCAGTTGCTTAAAGTTCCACAAGTATGTTTCCATAACCTCGGAACTCACTCGGTACATCACGGTTTCTAATATCGCTCAGCCATGCATACAGTACAAACAAACGAGGTTCAGGTCGCTCAAGTAAGTAGGAGGTATTGTGCATAGGCGCTGAACATACCGGTATGAGGTGTTGCATGAACACCAGTTCGTCTCAGTAATCCAATTATCTGCTGCCACCCGGCTATTAAGCATGTAGAGTTACAACCGCTGAGCCGAACTTACCCGACAACCCTGACTAAGCAATTCCATCATGGAGCAAAGTTATGTGGAGCTGACAAATAATTTGGCCAATATACTATACCGTACCGCTGCAGCTGCAGGAAAAATTATTCCCCGGTACTATAACCTGCTACATATGCTCCAGCCCAGGTTAAAATGTGTTCTCACAAAGACTGACTGCCACCAGTTTCTTCTGGTTCTTGCGATAAACAATTCAGTCGGGTCTGGTACGGCAGCGTTCGGACCGGTCACCTTCGAACTCACAGCCCTTCGCAAATACAAGTGAAGGCCTTTGAAAACTGTCCGAGCCTTAGGAATGAGAGAAAAAGCAAACATCTATTGAAACATTTCGATAAGGCACCTGCTCCACTGTATGAAGCATCCTGGATGCAGCTTTAAGAGCGCAATGGTATGATATAAATTACTTCGTGGGGTGAGATCTGCGTGCTAGGTAAAGATCCTGCGCTTATGAGGTCGAATGATTATAATAGAGTTATAGTTAGGGCAATTGCGAAAAGCAAAACGTGATCATCAAATCACGCTGAGCTAGGCTTAAGCTGGTTATGTATATGGGGGATTTGAGTATGCACAGTCCACATCTGTCTGCGGACATAATGGTCTCGAACAGTAACATGAAGCGTATCACGTACACGCCGTTATGCAAACTTGGCATTATTGATTGCGCAAAAATCTGTAACTGCATGGTTGCGTTATTATGTCTACTCTTTGATAGGACGATTTGGGTCTTTGCCGAAGGCCAGCTCGCTCATGATCATCATGGTTGAGAACCTACAGCCCCTTAATTCAACTCGCGAGGGATTTCTGGGGGGCAATTTCTGTCACGCTATTGGAGAAAGTTTCCACAAGCTAGGGCTAGGTGCATTGAAAGCCGTTCTAGTAGCATTCTAGATCCATCTCAACCACATTCACTCCTTATGTATGCAGAATGCTCGGTATATCCATAGTTATTGGAAAACATGACACAAAATCATATAGCTCCTTGCCATTCTAGAATCCAGAGTCATTAAAATTCACTTGTTGGGCTGCTGTACCTCCAAAAATTTGGATCGCGTACTCCCAGGCAACAGGACGGTTTCTCCATTTTCCGTCTTGGCAGATCACTGTGTTACTAGAGTACACATATGTTGTGTGACTACAATCTTCTTCACCTGCATGTGCATTGCTACAGGGCATGAGTCTGGTAAACCGCCCGTTGCTACAAACCACCCAGGCCCTATGTTATGTGTGCAATAACAGTAGGTTCTGATGGAGTCATAATTATAGGAAAACTAGGTAGCTATGTTGTACCAGTGTCCCTGAGTTTATCAACCATGAGCAAATCACAATGTCAGAAAATGTAAATTCCGGGTTTGATATTTGGTTTGAAACTAGACTCGCTAACTGATGGCCCGAGTGCGAAACACACGGACACACCGTGTCATGATATAATCACTTAAATCCATGTCTTAGCAGAACTGTTATATCTTGCTAGAAAATTCGCAAGTTGAACGCTTACTGATACCCGGGAGTTGTTCCATATCGAGATAAGACTGGAGTACGTGTGCAATAGTCCAGGGAGATGCATAATCGGAATTACATACTGTACTTGCACCTGCGGGATTATACTGTGTGGATAGGCCATCTACCTGATATCCACGGTGGTATTCTCCAAACTCTCTGACCTCATACATTCCGTCACAGGGATATACCCTTGAAGCAATTGACTGGTACTCCCACAAAACGACCGCCACGCATATTAACGAGATTAAGACATGGCTAGTATGAAGACCATTTCTATAAGGAGTAACTCAACAGAAGGTGCAGTCAGCCACAAATGTTCCATGATCTACCAGGAATAATGGATTTCTGGCGCCTGTGGGGTGGCTGGTGATGTAATTAACCACAGACTTTTTTTCCCTTGAAGTCTATATGCTACATGAAATGAGAAATCAAGGTTAGTATGGTCAATATAGTCACACTATACTTACTACGGACTAGTCTAGACGGACTTGTTATGTCAGTGGAGATTGGTTATTGACTAAGGTAGCTAGTGTGAATACATACCTAAGTTGTAACTAGCCTCGATCCGTCAATGGAGGGGTTAATCAAAACAGCTGCATGCCATATATGAGGAACGCAAAGCAGAAACATTTGCACAGTGTCATTTCGACAAAGGCAATACATAGCCAAAAAGTTTTATTCTGGAGTTTCCCCACCGACGACTGCTCCAGCTTAGATCCAGAACTGGTAGGCTCTAAAATCTACAGGCAATTGATAGAGTACTCCTTTTACAATGTGTGGGAGGCTATTTATCATGATCATGAGCGACCTTACAAATTGTGAGAACTTTCTTTGTACTTTATAGCTAGACAATATCCCCATGGAGTCAATATGCGAATATTTCCTTGTGTATGTACCACTGATACCGCACCTATATAAATAGTTCTGGCGCCTACATGGGGGCCTCAGGATCAAACACAGCACGCAGTAGTATTAGAGACCCCAGAGCCACTAATATCGCGATTTGGAATGTCTCGGCCTACAATTCCGACTGACCTTGCAACTGCAGCTTTTTCTGATGCAGCTCTCGGTCTCCAGTGGTTATAACAAGGATAGAGGTGGGACTTATGTTGTAGAGAATATGAAGCCACAGCTCCATCACCATCTGAATCAGAGTGTTGATAGCCCTAGCTATGGATCTAGCATGCATATAACTTTAGGTTATTCTCCCACTCTATGTCCATAATAGCGCATATATACGTATGTACTGTATTTGCCTTTGACTCCTCTGGTCAGTAAAAAATATCATAAGTTAGCCAGCACCATTCTAACATAGGCGGGTGTACGGGGTACAATAGGTACAGTCCTAGACCATCCTTGTTTGCATCACCCTGTTTTACACCAAAACTGCCCATACTCCCATGACTGACAAAAATCAGCCATCCAATCACTTCCAATGACTTTAGAAGAAGACTTCAGCGTTGCTACGAGACTGTACGTCCTTTATTACATGAGACAGTGTCTGAGCCTAAGCTACCGTAGAGTACTCCGTACAATTGAAGTAATAATGGAAAGATGGGGAGATCTAGACTGCGGGGGAAAAAAAGGGGTAACTTAGTATTAGTACGATACCTAGTGCCATAATCTAACCAACATTCAGACCTGTAAATTCAATTCACCGCCGTCGCTAAACTACCGATGCCCGCTAACTTATGTATCGTTTAAGATAAATCAGGGTGGCGGTATATTTGAGCGTCGTCACTGACCAGGAGTATACCAAGCTTGGAGGACTCCAGTACTGTGCGACTTGACGTCTCTAAAGTAGTGCAAATGTATGCAGTGGGACTATTGACGCCCTTGGAAGGGTCGCCTGCAGATTGTGCTATGATAAATTGCATTAAAAGTTTCATGATTGTGATTTGGAGACATGTACAGTACAGTGTAACTCTGGGAAAGTACCGAGTACTCACATAGTATCAGGCTTTCACTCACAAGTCGCTGCCTATAGGAATTATGCTACCAGCTATCAGCTGCCATATGGAACATTAACCCTGTTCCATTTTTCTCCGAAGGAATACTTCTGGAATGTCTCATCATGTACCCTTAAAGGCTTGTTCCATACTTGGCCTGAGACCGTGTTACGTCAATTACACGCTAGTCCAGGTAGGTACTGTACCCATGCAAAATTCCGAGGTACAGACTGCGACACCACATTACTCCAGATCCCACTAGGTAGGTTCCAATGGTGTCAAATGGTGTCATATTTTTCGATTGTTTTTAAATACTCATTACTCGTATTCGGTCTCACAGATGGATTCAGAGAATAGTTGAATCTATGGAGTAGGAATGTAGATTGACAAAGGAGGCCGCTTGAATGTGTGAAAAGGTATTTTCTACTGCGTTCGATCGATCGGTCACTGTTTTCTTCCCAACGCGGGTATCGAGGTCCTCTCATTGGATTGGTAGATCTATCAGCTGTGTCCATTTTTGGGGGTGGTGGATTATGGGGCAACCGAAGTGGCGGCCGTTCTCGTTGGGCATCTGCATTTTGTGCACGAAGGATCTTCTGTCGTCCAGAGCTGGTATCGCCAACCATGATCGGATCCGCGGCATGGCCCCTGCTCATAAGAGCCAAGAGGGGCTTGTTGACCCTTCTCTGTCCAACCTGGTTCTTGTCTGACCTGTCTCCTTATCGCGTTTCCTCTTGCCCAGATGTCCTCATGTGTGGTTTTCTGTTGGTCCTAGCATGGCATCTACTCCTGCTATGAGAGCCTTAGGAATGTCTGCGCGCAGTACTATCGACCGTGCAGACCGCCGGTCAGCGCTGGGAAGTCGGCCCTAGGTACACTCCATTACAGAAGCTAACCCGATGTCGACATATACGTATTCTCACGAGATGAGTACGAGATGCGTCTGCCTACCCTCGTAGTATTGGAGTCAAGTTTCATTGGCATGCCATCATATTACTGGCCACCAGCGCGCCACTATTGCGCGTCCAGATGATTAATTTCTACTCGCACACTCCCGTACAGTTGAAGCCCACACCGCCAGTTGCGTATAAGTTTTATTCTTCTCCACCAACTAGTATCTAGTATCTAGTGTTCTTGAGGACCCATTGGCAAGCTCTTTCAACTTGTGAAAGGCAGTTCGAAACGGGGTTGGCCAGGTGACATCTAGGCATCTTCTGTTGTCTCACCATAATTCAAGTGCCCGATGCATGAGAAACATATTGCACGCCCCTGTGGCGTAAATCTCTAGAACCATCGGACTTTTTCATGTTACCTATCACCTTATGTACTAATCTAATACCCATAGAAAATCACCCCGTTCGCACTCACTTTACGCAATCCTCTGTCCATGGAATCTCCCATATTAAGTGCGCTTTTGTGTGTTACCTACATGTGAGCGCTAGATGGATTATGGATATTATATGGGCACATCTTCAAGGATATATATCTCTGCTAGTAGGTCCTCCTATACCTTTATAATATGCATAAATGTAGGTGACCCGCTGTAATAACACTATTTCCAAAGCCAAATGGGCAAAATATGAATTAATCACTTCAGTGTAAATACCACTTTAGGATATACGTGCCCGGGCCTTGGGCTGTGAGGACAAGCTCCAATGATGGGCACGCGCCGGTGCCAGAGTAAATGATAGTACGCATTTTAATTACTCTTTTACTCCACACCAGTACTCTAAAGTAGATGGGGTCAGAACCCTGTCGGTACCTATAGTAGCTGGCCTGCACAGTTCTGGTTAGATAATCGAGGAAGCTGGGGAGCATGTGTTTTTCATCGGGAGGTACGGTGCAAAACTTCGCAGCTTCTAGAGCGGCTGTTTGAGGGGAATAGAGTAACGGTGGTTGCATTCTTATTCACCTGGCTGGCTCCGGGGCCGTTGGGAGATGGCTACTGAAAAACCCCGGGCCCATATACTTATCCTTCACAAACGCCCAACCACAGTGCTCAATTATGTTGGGCTACAACTGTTTGGGTTCACATGGTTGCCATTGCAAGCCGTAATCAATGGGTAATTCCTATTACATAAGTTGTCAGCCGGTGGGACAAGGGGGGGCAAGTCCCCCTACCTTTAGTACGAGGTCTAGAGTCTACTGATCATGAGATACTCTGGGAGTTAACCAATGGCACCCCAAGCCCTTACTTGTAAGAGTTTGGGGTTTTGACGACATTGACATGGCTTGGACTCAGGAAGAGATACTGTGGGGAGTAGACTGGCATGGACCATGAGAAACGTGGGTCACGCCTGTATGTATATCCCACAAGCTCGCTACAGGAGTAGTTTATGGCATAGACAGCCTCCCAGTGTTTGCGCTTCGCAGCTTGCAGGCCCAGGTTACTTGGTATTACCTTTCCTGGGCACAAATCAATGGGATATATGCTGAAGTGCTATAGTCATCACTCACTAGCTACGACACACCTATCAAGCCCTGCCCCCCCACCCCAGTTCAGTGTTAGAAAAGATATATGGTCCTTGGATTTCCCACCATTTCCACAGTTAGCAGCCCAGCTCCCCGCCAGCTACCAAAGCCCTAACATTAATCTTGTGTTTGATCGGGAGGTCCACTGTCTTTAATCTCCCACCACTTCGTCGACAATTTGGGCGTTGATATTAAGTCCCTAATCCAACATTTCACTTAGTAAGTACACATGGGTTGATCTTTCGACTTTCCTGAGTGAATCTGCAACACTATTCCACAGGCAGCTCTTAACATTGGGCCTAGAGAAACCCCGCAGCTTCGCAAACTTGGCTCGCTATATTTACTTATCACTAATGTTTCGCCGCTCACTACCACTACAAACCCTGGAGGTTAGTTTCGTTCTGACAGTTTTCTGCCTGGTTTTCTTCATGCTTGTTTGGCTCAGAGGGCTCCTCCTTCCTAGTATATGATAGGGCATCAAACTCGAGCTCCACACGCGAGATACCCTTGTAAGGGCCCATGGGCCACTCCCAGCGAAATTAAAGCAAGCCCGTTAGATGGCGTCCACATGGTTTTTGGCTCTCCGTCATCACTGATCAACACCCGACAAAACCTGGCACTTTTGCTTGCCGCGAAGGGCGATTGGAGTTACTGCTTGAGTCAGTTCCATACTAGCTACGACAGGCATTGTCGTCGCCACAATTCAGTTAGTTAGTGATAACGGGCCTCCTGCAGAAGAGGTCAACTGCACCACCCTAAGCCTGATAATTTATTATTGCACCGGTAAGCTTAAGGCAAACGAACGCGAAAATCCAGCAGTCGCACGCCGTATTCCTACCTCTTTACAGTTAGGCCTGTGGTTTCATCATTGAGATGCTATCCCTCCAGCTCCATTGCCCAAGACCGATAAACCTCAAGGCGTTCAGTTCAGAAACACGCGCTGTCATGCCGCTTGTGCCTCGGGTCATTTAGTCAGTCCCGTCCATGATCAGGGTATTGACGAATGTTGCGAAAACAAATCCCTGACTCCATCCCATCTCAGCGTAGTTTTTTGTGGCGTGCGAGAAAAAAGAAGCACACTTAGGTTGGGCGTGGAGGTGAATGACCCCAGTCCATGTTCCCACATTGCATGTTCATGCGCATCCATGCTAGTTCTCTCTCATCGGAGCAGGCCTAATATACAAAAATTGGAGCTATTCCCCTCCGCTTCTAGCAATTGCATCTACCCCACCCCCCCTTCGCAGTCTAATACCGATTTCCTCAGTCGATGGTCTGTACCCCAGGCTTCAGCGTGAGCTAAAGTGGTCCAGGGACAGCAACTCCAAGATAGCCCCGAACACCCTGCTGAAGCCTTAAAGCTTCCCCGGCTTCCTCCTCAAGTATTTCGAGCTGGAGATTGATCATTTTGCGACTGAGGCAATCGCTGACGCTCACCACCGGTATCCAGAACCTCGTTGGTGTCTCTACCCTTTTTTTTCGGTCTTGTGTATACATTACATACCCACGTCAACAATGCTCTCGACTGCGATGCATCAATATTCGCAAGCGTTCGCACCCCTACCATCATCAAATATTGGAGGACCAGCACCTACAATGGAGCACACCATGAGTTTGAAAGCCTCGAAGCCCCGACATCATCCATATGATGCACAAAGGAATGGCATGAATATTAATGCAGCGAGTGGTGTTGGTCAGGTCAGCTCAAGCCCTTCCCAGAGTGGAACCCCAGGCCCCATTAGACGGCGGATCAGCAGAGCTTGTGATCAATGCAACCAGCTTCGGACGAAGTGTGACGGTAAACTTCCGTGTCAACACTGCATAGGTATATCTGAACTAGACTGCAAGCCTGTATTTTTTTTTTTAATTAAAAAAAATGCTAATATCTTGCAGACTTCACGCTAAAATGTGAATACGCCCGTGAAAGGAAAAAGAGAGGAAAGGCCTCCCGGAAGGATATTCAAGCTGCCGCTGCCGCTGCGGCTGCGGCAGCTGCTGCACAAGGCTCTGCCAGCTGTAGCAGTACTACCTCTACCTCACCAACAGGAACTATAAGGGTTCTCAGTGGTGCACCACGGTCCGAGCTACCTCCGCCCCCTGTGTCCGGCAGTGCTCGTAAGAGTTCAACTGCTAGCAACAGCACTCGGACTTCCATTGGTGAAATCCATGATGTAAATAGTAGTCAAGTTCACCATCACATCCCCCAACACCACCACCATCATCTACCAACTCCTGATTCGCCATCACACCTACAAATACATCACCAGCAAAATATCCCTCACGATGGTATGCCAATGGGATATGACCGAATCTCACCTTTTCAGCACCAGTTACAATCACAAAATACCGTGGTAGGTGGACCACGGATGCTCCCACAGCCTCTGCACACTTCCAACACTGGTCATGGTGGATACGGAGGCGACTATGCCATGATTTCACCCCACCACCAAACCCATCCAGTGGGTTCGCTGCCACCTTCTGCGCCCTCTCCTTTAAGTAACTTACTTGGACATTCTTCTGATGCTGGCTCTCCATCGTGGCTGTCGATGCCATCGCCGCCACAGCCAATATTGACTTCAAACGTCGGAGTGAGATACCCCGTTCTTCTTCCTTTATTACCACACATCAACTCCATTATCCCTGCCATGCTGGCTTGCGACCTCCTCGACCTCTACTTCACTAACCCGTCTACCGCGTTCTTCCAACCAGCCTCACCATATGTACTCGCCCACGTCTTCCGTAAACGATCCGTCCTACATCCCACATCACCACGACCAACATCCCCAGCACTTCTCTGCGCCATGCTCTGGGTCGCCGCCCAAACTTGCGATGCACCATTTCTCACCACACCTCCTTATGCCAGAGGAAGGGTCTGTCAAGGACTACTGGAATTATGTATCAGGCTTCTCAGACCCCTTGTTCACGTCAACATTGGATCCTCTCAACATTCCTATTCAGCTGACAGCGAGACCGGCGGTATGGGAGTTGGCCTCAGAGGTTTAGGGGGTGAGTCGGGGAGGGAGGGGGTGGCTGCAGGCACATTGGACGACGTGCTGACTTATATTCATTTGGGGATTGTAATATCCGCAAGTGAATTTAAGACCGCCTCCCTCCGGTGGTGGAACACGGCATGGGCATTGGCACGGGAGCTTCGCCTGAATCGGGAGTTACCACCTCCAGAGATGGAGTTGGTTCCCGAGCAGGAGGAAGAAAATCATCACTCTCCCGCTGGCAGTGGCCCAGGTAGTAACCATCACTCGACGGCAGTGAGCGAGGAGGAGAAGGAGGAACGGAGGAGGACGTGGTGGCTATTATATATTATGGATCGACATCTAGCGCTTTGTTATAACAGACCCCTTGCACTACTTGATATCGAATGCGAAAACCTTTACCTTCCAGTTGACGAAGTTTCATGGCAAAATGGCGGCTTCTACCCAGAGCCGCATGCCCCACACATATATCAGCACGCCAGTTCACCCTCTACGATGGAGATACCTGGCACTAATAATCGACATAGAACGACAGGTCCAATTTTTGAAATAACCGGGAGTGGTTTATTTGATTATTTCTTACCGCTCATGACAATTCTGGGTGAAATTGTGGATCTGCACCACGCAAGGAACCGCCCAAAGTTCGAGGTTCCATCTAATAGCGGCTTGGGCAGTGCGCTCGGGACAGCAGCCTCAGGCAACGAATTCGGAGATCGTGTGAACGAAATTGCGAGTCATTTGGACGCTTATGAGCGATCTCTTCGAGACTACGAGGCAGCAAACTGTACTAGCAACTCAAACCTAAATCTTGCCACATCTCCCACAACTACGGCTCCTCAGTCTGTCAACGGGGGGCAATCTCATGGTATGTCCGAGGCGGAAACGCAAAACCGAGTTGTACTTTCCTATGGTACCCATGTGATGCATGTTCTGCATATTCTCCTCGTTGGGAAGTGGGACCCTGTCTCCATGCTTGACGACAACGACCTTTGGATATCATCCCCTGGATTTCTCTCTGCTACAGCACATGCAGTGTCGGCCGCTGAAGCAATCAGCAATATATTGAAGTACGATCCTGACCTCAGCTTCATGCCTTACCTCTTTGGTATTTATTTGCTCCATGGGAGCTTCTTGCTTCTATTGATTGCAGATAAATTACAAGGAGAGGCGAGCGAAGCTGTTATCACTGCTTGCGAGACAATTTTTCGCGCTCATGAAGTTTGTGTCGTTACGCTTAACACTGAATACCAGAGAAATTTCCGAAAGGTTATGCAATCTGCGCTGAGTCAGGTACGGGGCAGAGGCCTGCCAGAAGACATGGAAGAGCAAAAGCTACAGAGAAGAGGGGTATTGCAACTGTATCGCTGGTGTGGGGATGGCACTGGTCTGGCTTGATAGGACCTATATCACAGTACCTGCACTCGGATTTCAATTCGGAGCAAAAGACACGAGCTCAATGTCATGGGATTAATTTTTTTTTGTTAGGGAGTCGAATTGCTGTATAAAAGGTGTGGGCATAGAAGGAGAATTTTGGGGATTATACCCTAGGGAAAATATATATGGGGAGCTGGGTCTTCTTGAGCGGTGTTCCTTATTTCCGGTCTGGTTTGGTTTCCTCTGGCACATTTCCTATCTTATTTTGGAGAACAAAATGGGTTTGCTTTCGTCTGCAATGTGCTTTCCTTTTCTTACTCGCATACTTCAATCTCGTAACGCGCGGAAATTGCGATGCGGGTGGTGCTTTGTTTTTGCTAATTCCACTGATGTTAATAATTGGCGCCTAGTTTTCCACTTTTGCAGTTTTGCATAGCTTCACCACATCACAACAGAAGTGTGGATTCACTGACTGGGTGATGTTTTTCTGTTGCTACATCGATTGTTTGATTTTAGCGTTGAGCTACATTTGTTATTCATATAGCTTAATGGCTGCCAAAGGGGGGTCGTTGGGCTGGAATCGTACACATACAGTATGTTTCAAGGGAGGGAATAGGCCGGGGGGGTTCTGGAGGTGGGAACGTGAACGTGGAGCCCTCGGCCCTAATGCATGTTTGGCTCTTTTAGAGTACCTATTCTGCCCGTTTCTGTACAAATTATCACTTTCTTGCTATTGCATGCAATCGCATTTTGTTTTTACTTCGTACGAATGCATATGAGTTTCTGACAGGTGGATCACGTCCCGTGCCGCGAAGTTTACCATGGCCTCGGGCTCCTTTGAATTGAGTAATGGTATCCCATGCTTGATTATGATGCTGGTCGTTGTAGCCTTACTCTGGATTCTGCAGTATTAATAGAACAGTGGTGCGCAGTATAAAGTGGCATCTGATGCCTGGATAGCGGTACCAACCGGGCTGACCTCTGGGCATGATGTTCTAGCATCTTCCTTGCCTGGCACACTGGCAGCTACACTGTACACTGGAAAGGTTGGGTATCAATGTGAGGTTGCGGCACGGCTCTGCCCAATTGCAATTGTAAGTTACCTAACGGTGTGACAGCGTGCGGGGGACATGCGAGAAAGATGCGCAGCATGACAAAAAGTGTGTCGTTTGTGCAAGTAGATAAGCAAAAAGCCATGTTCTATCGTCTAGCCGAGCTCGGTGGCCAGCAGATGAACGGACTAAAGGTGAGTGCGTGACTCCGTTGGTACATACTAGTATACCATAAGCGGGCCTAGAGGAATCTTGCACGGCCCAGAGTGCCTTAGGCTTGAACTACCACTCGGCAGCCCCGGGCCTCATAATCTTGTAGTGTATTATAGGCTTTTTGGGGGGGGAAGTCTATACGCCTGTGGAGCCTAAGGCTATGAGGCAGCGTATTATAGGGATAGGTACATGCGTTGGCTGCACTTAGAGTAGGCACACCCAGGCTAAGGTACAGATAACGTGACTAAATACACCATACACCCAATGATAACAGGAAATTTGTGAGGTAATACACCTGACTGAGAGGAGGAACTAGAGTAGAGGCCAAGGCCATCTAGAGGCCCAGCATGGCCGGGGTAGCAAGGGTTTGAGAAGGTAGGGTCAAGGAGAATAGACCTACTGTACATTGTTATAGCTAGGTACTCTCACATGAACAAGTGGCACCCAGTGGGTGTCAATCTTCATGATAATAAATTATCCTCATATGTATGGTGCACACCATCATGTGGAGCTGCAAATTATCAACCACTCACCTCCTTGCAGAATCAAGTGGCGTGCATCGGATATAGTGTATCTAGGGATGCCAAGCTTTACGAGCTGAGCCTCGAATTCCATATCCATGATCCTAGGCCACTCTTTAGCTAGTTACTAGGGCCTTGCATGTGCGCGAGGTTTGATGGCCAGCTGAGATAGAGATGACAGTTCTACTAGAGCTGATCATAATATCGTTGCTAAATGGACTACGCCCTACCTCCAGATTGATACCTACCTAGTTGTAGGGTAATTTTTTTTTATTTAAATCTTTACTCGTATTCAATCTATCTAGACTATGCCGAGAGACCGCACCTACATGTAGGTTATCCCGCCCTCGAGCTGGTCTCTGCTACCTGTGGTTGTGGGAGCTGTCGGAATTGTCTTGGAAATGCATACTATCCACTAATGTCTCGGTACATGCACTACTAGGTACCTAGGTCCAGATTAATTCCTTGCCCTCAACATGAATGAAGTCCAACCACATATGTGTCACGTCACATAGAATATTCCATCATGGAGACTACCTTAACGGTGAGCAAATCTGAGACATACATACACAGGGTGGGGATTAGGGCTTTCTCACTGTGACACCAAGGTGTGCATTGTAATAATCCCGGACCCCAGACCGTGTCTCGAACTCTCCACGATGGATGGAAGTTCGGGCCGGTTAACTCAACCGACTGAGATCAGTAATACCCAATTTGTACTAGTGTTACCGATCTGCGACTCCTATTCGTTTCTTCTCGCGGGAGTGGGCTGTGCAAAGGCGTGGTCATACATGTTTACGTCCAAATAAGACACAGTTCTAGAAGGATACGAGCGTTGGTCGCACTTCACAGTGCGTCAAAAAGGCAATGACACGCGACAGACAAAACCGTAAAGTTGCGATTACGGCACATGGAGAGTCCCGTACAGAGAAACTAAAACTTGATACTGTGCTTACTTTAGGCGCCTTGGTCCTCCAAACGCACTCTGAGAGTACATAGGTAGAAAACTGACACAAAAAAAAGAAAAAACTACCACGTTTTGATATAGTCGGTTTAGGTGGACAATGCATGTGTGCCAGCCAACAGAGGGTATGGATACGATACATTGAGACATACACCGTAGCTAGACCCAACAGAGGGTATGTATACGATACATTGATACATACTCCGTAGCTAGACCCAACGTAGGGAGATCCTAAAAGTTGGAGTAAATACCTATTCCATGGCAGCTGAAATTATGCCAGATTTAGATTGAATATGAGTAATTATTTTCCAAAAAAAAGGAGGCCACATTTTGCGGTAACATGTTCATGACAAACCACGAATACCAAGCTGGTTTCTGCGAATTGCTTTCGTTGGATCAGGAATAGACTATGTATATATAGTACATACTTTTGAGTCCTGGTCGCTGGCTGCACAATTGGATATCCCTTCGGTTTCCTTACAAGATTCTTTCCCCGTATAGTACAAACCTGCTGAGGCCCGAAAGCCATAATGCAGATAAGCTTCATTCCCACGATCACGGCTGAGGCTCAAGATCCCCTAACAGTTATAATAGTTACAGTCGGAAGGTTCTATGTTTATTAAAATGCCACTTAAAGCTTTTATGGAGGTTTGCCACACCAACTCAGTGCTGAAGGTCACATTAAAAGAATAACATGGATAAGAAATGTATTTACGGTTTCATCCAAAACATAGCGCGGCTGTCGCGGGCAAGAACAGGTCTAGGCTAGGTCAGCACCCCACTAGCTTTAAACCTTCAACCACAGAATCAACTAGCCAATTCTAGACTACCTTCAAGGTCTCTTGATCCTTGCCATGCAACTCAGGCGGGACAGGCAGCATCTCAAGAAAGCTTTGCTATAACTTGGAAACATGAATTACCAAATGCAGTAGATTCCAGCATTTTTGTTCCACGTGAACACGTATGACATATATATACTTATCTAGGTAAACAAAACCACTTTTGCAGTCAAACTGACACATTATGTGAGATATTAAAAATACAATATCCTTCACTTCTTGAGCTGATGGCTGTCTTACAACTAGTGCACCACAGGTCTCATTTTTCTTCCCATCCATCACCATTTGTAAAATCTCCAATCTGGTAAATTTGCTAGAGAAACGAAATGGGAACCCCTACTCTTACTGCACTTCTCGCAATTTCCATGATCTTGGATAGTGAATTTTTTTTATGGATTTTTTTTCCCCATAAACTCTTCAAGTAAAGGCTTTCTCGGGTTCTTTGTTAGAAGGAGTCTTGCCAGTTATTGACTATTGAGAATATTTCTTACCGAATTCCCAAGAGTAGCACTATTACCAATTTTCAATAGGAAAATGATAGATGTCTATCTACACAAGGTGTTACCCTATCCTAGGCTCTTTGCTGTACATTTGATTATGGGGTTACGAGGAGGGGAATTGTAGCTAATCCACGAAGGTAGAAATAAAGATGTATTCGGGCGTTGTCAGTGATTGCAATACAGTAGTGATCGCGTGCCCAGGGCAATTGTCGCTCTCCGGAGTTTTTACGGAGCTCCGTTGTCGCCGCTTTGCCTATGGGGCTCCTTGTCCCCGCATAGTCTGGTCCCCGCACACCCCACATAGGGATTCCCGGTACATCTCATGGGTGAGAGTATTCTAACAAATTAAGTATCCATTTATTTATACTGTTTATTGGTAGCAGGCCTGGGTGATCGCACTGTCGATATAGCTGCCAATATATATCAATACTAGGGCATGACATGAATTGTCACATGTAGATTACCGAGAACTAACGCCTGGGCATAAGCGACCTTAGAGTAGCCTTTGCTGTCTAGTGACATGGAGTGGAATGTATTCAAGGGATTACATGTCCCCCAGCAGGTAATTAACATTGGCTATCTGACTACCCCTTCTGTGCGCAGCATAACTATATGCACTATTGATATTGAGGGAATTACCGATTTCTTCGCACATTAAGTCTCAAGGCATTGAAAATTGGAACGTCTGTGAAGATAAATGGGCCTCTAATCTTTACGTAGTACCTCGGCCTCTACTTACGCTTGAAATCGAACTCGAATACGACCTGCCATGTAAGTAGAAACCTGGATGCCGAGCCTGACTCTGGAAAACCGACAGGGTGCTCGCCTTCACCCAAAAGAACCATATGGCGAAGGTACGTTCGAGATATCTGCCACGACAGCGGCCATTAACACCCCATTTACTCCCGCTGCCCCAACGTCAGTCATAGCTGCCGAATAGCCAGCCCCAAACGAAAGTGCAACACGGACTTGCTCAACCTTCTATTTGTTTATGCACCCTATTGTGTTCCTGCGATTACAGTACTGCAAAGGTCCCTTGCCCCGCGCTATCATCATAAGACATATCTCGCTGCCCTGGGATCTTCATGTCTTATCTTCCCAAACTCCGGGTCTGAGTTACCAATTCCCTCTCCCCACTGTTCTGGTGGGTTCCCCTAAATCTTTGGTGTTTCGAATGATGTAATGGAGGGAACTTCGGGGTTAGAGGCTAAGTGAGAGACGTCATTAGAGAGGGCAATATCGGCGGTGTATGCTTGGAAGGAGTCACCGATCATTGGCGAGAATGGCTGCACTGGAGCGCTCGGAAGGTGTCTGTGCAAAAAAGTGTGGGGGTTGAGTATGACAATATATTTCCTGGAGGTGATGCTCTATGCCGAAGATATCTCTGCGGGAGCCAATTTTGCAGCAGCAAAGCAAGCTTCTATGATAAATGTTGCGACTGTACGGGGAGTGAGAGTGCATTGTGGTTTACCCACGGTAGGAGTTGTTAGGCGGGCAGCTGTCACCATTGACATAACCTGATATGCAGATCCTGCTCAGTTAAGCTTATTTACTTAAGGTATCATGACAGCCCACGCTTGGGGGTTTCAAACATTGTGGCTTATGTTGTTTTTTGCAGGAGAGCTGAAGGTCGATATTGGCGATAAGTATCAGGCCATGGACTCGACTCTATATCTCTGCTAACTGCTTGACCTGCTTGTGCTGAGAGCTTCGAGAAAGTCCAATAAAGTTGTAGAGATTGTTCCAATGTACCCACCTATCCTATATACGCTTTGTCTTCCATTTTCTTCTTTTACGAATCCATCACCCTGGCGGCGATGACTTACACCAGCCTATTTGGGTAGTCCACCTTTCCTGTTATGGAAGGTGAAGGTCTTGGCGATGGACTGTACTGGCAGAAGACAAAGCTGTGTCTCAGGGTGTCTCCAATGGATTCTCCTATTAGTAGGTGTGAGCTTTCTTAGCGCTCTACGGAGAGAGCGGCTTGTGCCAACCAGACTATTTCTTAGCCATGTACAGTACATCTACGTCAAAGACTATGTCTTGGCGGAGGTAGTCATCCAGAGTGCCTGTCATTATTAGATACAGAAATCTGTGAGTTGTATAATAAATCAGGTGAGATGGCCGAGTTGGTTATGGCGCCAGGTTAAGGATCAAATCCTTGGCATTATATCCTGGTAGGGAAACCTGCGTGGGTTCAAGTCCCACTCTCATCAAATATCTTTTTGTATAATTTTCTGCTACTGGAGTTTACTATGACCATAACAAGTAAGGAATTTTAAAGTTGCAGCAAAGTGAGCTAGTACGGTAATACCCGATTTTGTTTCACACAATGTCTGGGACCAGAAATAACTTTTGGCAAGCTGGTGGTATGATGTGGTACTTACACCAAGTAAGTTACATTCCGAGAGTCTGGGTACGTCTTGCGCCTTCATCCTGCAGGTAAGCATGGCAAAAACTAGAGCGGGGGTAGGACAGGTTATAATGGGATTATGACTACTAGACATGCATGCTAGTCTGGTTGCACAACCCCTTTGCTGACTTACGACGCTTTGTCAGCTTGGGTACGAGAGCATCTCCTGCGCTGAATTTCCCCTCACTGCGTTCGGTAGTACAGGGACTTGGAATAAGACTATTAATTTCCGGCGTTTTTTCTCAACTTTAGAGCGTCTTGTAGCTCGGTCATATCGGAGTTCGAAGTGAGAAAGGAAGACAAATTTCAATAATTGCTAAAAGCTACATGATATGAAATCAGACTATTAGTGACCCAGTCCCCAGCTCATCAGGCTCATTAGGAAGATGAATTGCCAGGACTTCGTTTTCAATGTCACTGATTGGATCTTCAAAGATTCCGGAAATGAACAGATTGAGTCCGTAAGGTATTTGATACAGTGCGTTGTATTTGATTGCGCTCTTGAACAACTTCCGCTAGCTATGCTGCTCTACAGGGTCATTATGCTTACATTCGGTATAAGTATTTGCGACCCTCATCTTTTTTCCTTTTTCGCCTCAGTTCAGACCTGCCATTGTGAACGATGTACAAGGCAGAAATAAGGTCGCATAAACTCCCCAATATGAAGCTTTTAAGGGTCATAAAATTGCAGAGAACTCCACATTAAGGGGATCAATCTTTGAGGACTATCGGATCTGAAATATAGAGACTACGTAGAGATATTATGAAGAATCCTTATTGCATATTCTGGGCAATGGGCCAACATGCTAGGTTGAAGTCACTTGCAGGATGAAGGACACATATCACTGAGGCTCTTTACTTCCTGTATGAGAGCAGGAGGGGTGTTGCCGAAGAGGAAGAGATCAATATCAATATTAGTCAGGTCAGTCGGTGCGAAAGGTCGCGATTACTTACCTATTTATATATGCCCCTCGGGACTGGAACAATTAATGTGAACACTCAGGTCACAAGTACCTACCTAGTCTGGTTGGAGCACCTTCAGTTCTTTGGTCGGAGCTGGCGCTGTGACCCATAACTATTGCCGCTCCCATGCGCGGTGGCCCGGTGAGAATGAGTCGTTAGTAATGCCATGGCCTGATTGTTACTTCAGCATTGGCAGAAATAGGGGTGTTAGGCCTCTGCGAGGGTGTTGCTCCAACCAGACTAAGAAAGGCTGCCAGTGCCGTGGTCTCAGTGCTGACGCGCCTGGCGCTTGTGCGGGTGTGTCGGTACCTGCGCCTTTTGTTGGTGTTGCCGAATCCCAGATGGGCGCCAGGGCGACCTACTCCATCAAAAAGAACCAGCACATGCAGGGCATCAGTCTTTGCAGGTGGGCGACCGCCACACTGGTTCTAATTAGCTCCAATCCTGCTAGTGTTAACGCCCTTGCATGCCGATGGCGACCTCAAAGTTGAATACCGATACAACCTCAAAAGTCCGGGCCCAGGCTGAGCCCACATCTGCTCTCGAGCCCAGACCACTGCCTCCAGACGCATAATGGGAGCCTGGTGTCGACTCCATTCCAATGGAGTGTTGTGGCCAATGCCTTTTATCCAGGCTCATTTGTATGAGAGAGCACCAGACTAATGAACTGTAAACTGCAAACTGAGCAGATAAGCCCTAGTGCGCTTACCAGAAGGTTTGAGCTGGTTACTGGTCATGGTATGGGTACCTAATGGCCATGGGCCCTTCTAAAGATCTTCCCTGCTTGTACTCTTGGATTTACCCTGAACAAGAAGGGCTGAGCAGCGCATTTAGCAGGGTCCTGTGCCAACCACATGCAAGTACAGCCAAGCTAGTGCAGCATTAGGTGCAGCATGTGGGATTAACTACTCAGTACTTAACCGTAGTCCTTTCTCGGCCGGGACCACCCACATATCCCTTTCTATCCAATTCCTGGGTTTTTTTTTAAGGAGTCCTGGGTTCCACTCATAGTATATCTTACCAACGCAAGCAGGCTCCGTACCACTCTATTTGCTACCTAAGGTACTATATAGCTACTATACCCAACAGATGCGGTGACAAACTCAAGCTCTGCTGCATAGTAGCCAACATTTTCTGACATGGCCCCCACGTAATTCAAGGGGGGCCCCACGACGCGGCAGTTTCCTTGAGCATTCCTTTAGTTGCCGGCTAGTATGTATAGCTTGCTCTCACACTGAATTTGAAAACCCCCTCCGGCGTCAACGATATCTCCACCTCCATAATAATGGCCAACTGTCTGACCCAAGCTTTCCCTGCCTCGCTAGCATAAACAACGGGTCGCAATAAAAGTCGTTGTCCTAGAGAAAGGTTACCAATGTGGCCGGCCCCCCCCTGATGCTGGCTACCGTCAACACATCCATGCCCAAGCAGGTGCAGCATATGCACCTGTCAAAGCACTACGACCCTTGCGCCCGGAGACTACCGGTATGTAAGCGTAGATACTCATACAAGACAGCTGACCTCTCCACCAGTCAAGTGTGTTGAAAAAGCTTTTTGCAGATTTTTGGTGCAGAGAAACTGCTGTCTTATTCACCCGCCCTGTCTTGAATTAACGTACTTCCTTATCATACACCCAGCTTTACTGTGGCCTCACAAGTGGCTCTGGAGTAGTCTTGTGCATTCTGAAGGTGCTGATAGGCGGACGGCATTGAACTTGACCTATCCTCTACAGGCACAATATGATAAGCCAGGTTCGATTGTACTTACCCAATGCAAATCCTGGGGTCTTCTTTGTATCAAGCGATGGGGAGCGTAGATTAACTTACACATCCTCTGAGTCAGCTGGGCTTCCAGAGTATTTAAAAAAATAATGAAAAAAAAACCCCCTCAGGCTCCCGGGTGGCTCTCACAGAGCCGAAGTACGAATAATGAGTGTCTAAATTTAATTTTAAAAAACAATTTCTCCAGTCTTAAACGAAAAATACCTATGCTGCTCCAACAGCTTACACACCTCATCCCTCAACTACAAGTATTTGGGATCTTAGCCAGTGGTCGGAAACATAAAAAAGAGGATTGAGGTGCTGCTGATTTCTTCTGGGTTCCCGAATGGGAAAACTAGCTCTGTGGGCCCCTACTGGCTGAGTGTGTGTGTGTTGTGTGTTAGGTGGAAGAGGCCATGGCAAAGGGAATGCTAGAGCGGGTATGAAATCCATCCTTTCTCTTGGGTGCAAATATTTTTCCACAAATTGAAATGTACACGTAGGAGATCCTGTGACCTTGCATTATGATGATGTCATCTGTGGGTAACTTGCTTACATATTTCCTTTCCTGCCCCGGGAGGCATACTTGACCTGTATGATTAATAGGGCACTTTTGCTACTGCCTGCAAATCTACCAATAGTATCCAATCTATATATGATTCGTAAAACCAGGCAATATATAAATCCACCTTGTTGTATAAGAGAATCATAAGTTGTGGAATTACTATGGTTTTGTGGGGCGGGCACCGCCCAGCTCCAAGCCCCGACTCCTAGATAAGCCAATACCCAAGCATTATACAGGCCCTCGACATTTTATAGCTCATGGTTGCTTCTACTAGACCTTCCCTTGGTACATACATAGGGTTGATACGCATATGCAAGACTGTTACCCTGAACCCATAATCCAATATCCCATGACAGCCCTTGGCGGGATAGCTGGGGTAGAAAGATATAATATATAGCATACAATACCCTCCCACCTAGTCTTGAAACCGTTACATGTCCACATGCCCCAAGTTTCAGCGCACGTTTCATACTTCAACTACCGTACCTTACTATGTAGCACTGCATAAAATAGATTAAAGTTAAATAGACCCTCTGTATCCACCCAGGTTCCAATAGCGAGTAAGTGATATTTTTTATTGATGTGGAGAGGCAAATAGATACATGAATGTTCTCGTGCCGAAAGACACATATCGTCAATTTAAATCCCACAAAAATGCAGTAGGTAGGGTAGGTAGCTAAGTATGGTTAAGAATGATACCGACTGTCTGCAGTATCGCAATTCTCGCTACTACAAAACATGTCAGCACAGCCTCAATACCCATTCTTATAGCGCTACCCATATGATATGATAGATCATTTAGGCCGTCTATACTTTCCACTTTGGGTGGTACTCTAGTCTGGTTGCGCGTAGAGGTACTCAGTAAAATATTGAGGGATAGAAATTGGATTTTGTTTCCCAAGTCTGCATTCCAAGACTAATACCTGTATATCAATGCAGTAATTATTACCATTACATAAGAGACAAGTTTATGTAAACATGCCTTCAATCCGGGCCAAGCGTAAAAGAAAATGTGCATGCTATGAAGGAACGTGCAAGGGAAAAAACGAAAAAAATCAGGTCCCATCTAAATAAAGAAAGGAAAAAGGAAAAAGAATTAAGAAAGGGGACTGAACCTGACACCCTAAAAATTAACCTGCCTTTTTCTCCAGCTCGCCACTGATGATGACCGCCAAAATGTCGACAAGAAACGTAATGAAGAAGAGATGGAAACTCGGCAAAAAACCAGAACTAGGAAGAAACCCTACCATAACTATATCCATACCCGTACAAGATCATTCCAACTCTTTAGCATTTATCCATCAATTGACCTATTGTATTAAACATGATTATCACTCCACCACAGGAACCCCTGTTGATATCAACACTCCACCTCATTGGATTTTCTTCTGGAATATATCGTACTTGCTGAAGGAAGGAAAGGATGAATCAGCTTTCCTTAAACCCCTCCTCGCCCTTTCCACCTCCCATCTCCCTCACCGCCTCCTTCTCCTCCCACTTTGGGTTCCTCCCTGGCCTAATCTCCAACCTCACTCCGCCCCTACTCCCCTCCTTCCCTGCCTCCACCAAGCACTCATACTCATACCCATAATACCCACAATAGACTCCCTTGCCCTGCCTCTCACCAGCGTCTCCTCCTTGCTCCCTCTTAACTCCATCCTCAACAGCCTCAGCAGTAGCAACAAGATCCGGATCACTCGGGACACTTGACAACGGGAACGGATATGGATAGGGATATCCTAGTGCGATTGCTGAGGGGGGAGGAACTGGGTTGTGGTGACAGGATGTGGGCCAAGACTGTTATAATTGCAAAGTTGTCAGATCAGGTTATTGGCGGAGGAGGTGGGGTGGAGGTAGAGGGTTAGGCGGTTACGTACAATTTCTAGCTTACTCTCGGTAGGAGCTTGCGGCGAAGAGGAGGGTTTCTTTGGTCTCTTTTGCTTGGAGAAAAATGTGGTGGTGAATGTGGTGGCGCTGGATGTGGATGTAGTGTTGTTGGTGTCGGTGAGTGGGATATCAGACATGGAATTGAACACCTTCTTGCTCCTGAACAGGCTATTTATTCCTCCTAGTGCACCAGAGTATGATTTATCTTCTCTTTCATATCTCCGGGGGGGGCTATCCATGGGGGAATAAGCCCGCTCAGGTTTGGCCAGCTTTGTGGAGCCTTGGGATAGGGCTGGAGAGGAGTTTGAGAGGGTTGTGGTGCCCATACTGTAACGTGCCGATGTGGAGGTGGTGGAAGAGTGTGATGTGGTTGAGGAGGTGGAGCAGCGATTTCTGCCACAGGATGAGGTTTGGGAACCGGTAGAGGAGTTGCAGACTTTGCGGGACATGACGCAGCCCATTGTGAATTATAGTGCTGGGTGAAAGCGGGAAAAGAAGGTTGATGCAACGAAGGGGACAGTCCTGATGTAGAAAGAATAAGAGCTGGAGTGATTCTGGGGTATAAATAGGGAGAAAGTATATTATACAAATGCGTAGGATGCTATATTAGAAAGCGGTTCAAACTAAGCTGGAAGGCCCTGTGTAATGACCAAACTGTTCGCCAAATATGCTTCGAAGCTCAAAGACAGTAGTCTTGTAACAGAAGATTTCCCGTTTGGGTGTGGATGACAAAGGAAAAACTGAGGATATCACTGCAAACAGCTGTTGACTTTGTGAACACAGTGCAGCCCCAGTGGTTGGTTTGAGACAAAATCTAGATCTGAAAAGCGAGCATAAGAAACTTAAAAATGAATGCGAGTGTAGACAGAAATAGAAAGAACCCGAAAAGACTGTTGTAGCTGAGCCTAGATCTGTGCGTCGTATACAGCGAGTGTTTGTAATTGGCGATGGGGGATGGGGGATGGGACGCAATTTGAGGTACAGTCGAATAATCCCGAGAGTTCGGATGGAGGTGTGTCAATTAGTGCAATTTAAGCAGGCAGGATGAGACGTAAAACAAGGTCCAGATACGCAAGAATGTTTGACTGACTCGACGTACAGATGCACAGAAAATATGCGCCCTGGATGGGAGAAATGCCGGACTATATAATAACTTCACAACGAGGTAAAAGGGCAAAACATGCGAGGAATCTGGTATATCAATTTTCGAGGAAGGAAAAAAATTCAACTTTGATGGAAGGACTGATGTAGGCAGGCAGATGGGCAGGTAGCTACCGGGAATACATGCAAGAAAATTACCATGTACGCACCCTTTCCTGGACCTTTTCATCTGCTCACTCCACACTCCCCACTCTCCTCGCTCCTACGGAAGGGAACATGAAACAGTAAATGGGGACGCTCCTCCAGCTGTGTGCCCTATGTGTGCATAGATCGAGTGTGTCCATCCGGCCTCTAGCCCAAGGCAGCCATACTAGTAGATGTAAAATCCGAGGCTGATACGAAGGTGTCGCTGTCAGGTATCAAACAGAGTGAACATTCACTGGAATGTGAACACCTTGATTGCATAGAAAACAATGCCAACTTTCGACCCTATGTAAGTGGTTGGGTTTCGGCGATTCCAGACATGACAGCGCGCGTCAGGTGAATCGGCGAGGGGAATAGGTTTAACCTCCTTGCTGACCAATGATTAAAAATTCGCGATGCACTTTCCAGTCAACAAACGGGAAGTATGTTCCCGTGATTCACAGTAGCTATTGGGCCGTATGGGAGCGTGGCTATCTGCCAGAAAATCCAGCCCTCCCTCCCTTGAACTTTAAATCTCGTTGTGGGTGTCACTTGGAATGCAGAGGGATCTTGGTTTACGGTCCTTCATGAGAGTGTAACGTAAGGAAATCTTGATGCATTAGTATCTAAGCCATACTTCATCCAACGATGATGGATACGATCATGGTGAATAAGTTTCATCATCTTTGTGCTTTCTCTCCTTTTCCACCCGCGGGCCTGCTCCAGATCAAAGCTTGCGGAAGCCTGCATTGATAAATTTATGGCATACTACCCATATTCCAGTAGCCTGTGCAGCCGTTTTTTCCCTCGGGTCGACTGTGGCTCATCGCTTAGGTTGGTATTTGCACCCTCAATGAAACAGTCTCAACATATGTTCATTCCTTTCCTAGTGAAACGAAAAAGCCAAAATAATATTTCATGTCGATCAGCTACTGGGTACAGGGCAATATAAAGTTCATCGACCCGGGAGTTTCGACAGGATCTTCCTGTAACAAATTTCTGGCCTAGACCAAGGTCTGCAGTGTATACAGCTTCACTGGACTCGGTAGATTCCTACTCAGGAAGAAATCCATCAGTATGTCTTCATGCAAGGAGACAAAAGGCGAAAGATAATACTGGAAAGCACATACCAGAAGGAGGTGGGCTGAGAATCTTCACATTCCACAGAGCTGTACGTTACTTAAATTAAGCATGCGTAGCTTTCCCGCCTTGCTTCCCAACCCGAGGTAACCTCAATGATCGAGAACTCGTGCACTGCCGTCTCTTGCTCCCACCACATGAGTGATCCTCCTGAAGAAGATCTTGCCGTTTATGCTGCAAATGAATAATTGTCTCAGGTAATTCTACAATACGCAAGACCAGAGATCTGGGTAAGAGGATCAGACATTATCTGAATCATAATACGAGGCCAATAGTCACGTATGGTGGGCACTGTTCTGACTCATAGCGACTCCCGCTCGAGGTTGTGAGGGGCAGGAAAATTCAATTCCTGGCGATAAAGGGAGAGCGGGATGAGAGGAACTGGAGGAATGAAGCTGAAAGACCCCCGCTCACAGCCCTGACATGCGCGACAAGGACCACAGGAGAATGTATGAGCCTTCATATTTCCATACCAGGAAACTCGTGCTTCGCTTCGTATTTCCCTAGGGAAGGACATCGTATTTGATTTTAACAGGGTCTGCCTCCCTCCAAGTACAAGACTGCCCAAGTACTGTACCTACAGTATATACGCCGATCTCGCAAGTTCAGGCCAGGAGCTGTTAGCGGCAATGTCAACGCTCAAAGGAGAATAGCCGTATCTTGCAAGCGAACGCGTCAAGTAGGTACCATGGTTGATTCCAAAATTTCAGCCCAAAGGTTCGTTTTCTGCAGTTTCCCAATTCAGCTGTTTATTGACACCAAGATCCTGTTGCCCTTCGTCTGCATGGGCAGACGCATGCAATTCTCACACCTGCAGGTAGAACGATTATTGCAATATTCCAAGGGAATAAAGTAGCTTTCCGATCAGCCTGAAGTGAAAGCCAAAAATCCCCAACACCATTCATCTTTCTGTGTTTTCGTAGTATACATCCATGTTAGCTGGAGGTAATGCATACTTATAGTAAGCTGCGTGATACTTACTGTACTGTATATAACTGCTTGCACCCCCAGCCTCCAGAAATCAACGATGAATTCACCTACATCTCATAACCCATTCCGCTTTAGCAACAATACAGCCCTACACCTATTCCTCTGTGGGCACTGCCTTACCCGCAGAGCCGCATGTGTACGCTAAACACAAATTCTTGACCTGATATCATAGAGGGGCAACTCACCAGCCTCTTGCTTTCGAGAAATAAACTGGGGTTACAGGCTTCCGCACCAATATCATAATCAAAGGTCCATTGGATACAAAGCTGCTGCCGTCTTGTACCGCATGAACTGGCAAGCAAGACCCCCTGTATCTTCTGCCGATTCTCGTCCGTCCTTGCTCGCAATAGTCTGCAAGAAACGCTGGCCTCACCAAAGCAGATGCCCAGTCTCGAGACTGCCCTCCGCCCGACTCAAACGATCCATGGTGACTGTCTTTTTTTTTGGAAGTCTATACGCCCAGTCCCCTACCGCCGCTGATAATCAGAGTCTAATTGCAGCGGCCAGGTCAGCATCCCACTAAGCTCAGCTGAACCTAGTCTAGCCGCAACACTAAAAAAAAAAAAGCTGACAGGGACTTTTAAGGGTCCTAGACAAAAATGTCCGTTCAGAAAAAAATTCATTCGGGCAGGGAGTTTGGCAGCCTTATTGGTATGTGAGCTCTTAAGCTTGCGGTTGAAAGGTTGTCAGGACTCATGTACTTAAGTACTCTACTTGGTACCTAGGCTTGGAGTTTTCTTCCTTTCTTTCTCCCAGAAAACTCTCCTCTCCACTCCGTACTTCTCTTCTTTTCTCAGTTTTCTCCTTTTTAGAAAAAAAGGGACCTACACAATGGGGTCCCCCCAGCCCCCGTTAATCATGCCGCAACTTGAACCAGTCTTCACTCCTGTCGCCGCGAGCGGCTTCAGGGCTCTACCTCTCGACGTCAAGTATACTCTACTTCAGCAAATCGATAGCTTTACGACACTCCATTCCCTTGAGAAAGCCCTTGGAGCGGAGGTGGGGAATGTTGTTAAGGGGTTTAGACGAGGTGTCTATTCGGCTGTCGCACAAACAGAGTTTGCTCCTGTGGTGGATGCGGTGTTGGCGATGAGGATGTTGGATATGGCTGTCACTACAGTCAATACTACGGCGACCGAGTCGGAACTGGAGGGTACTGCGGCAGATAGAACTGGCAAAAGTAGCACCGTTCCGAAGTTGGTCGTGCAGCTCACCTCTGTTATTGACACTGGTGTTGGATTATTGGACGCTCCTTTGACCCAAGATAAACTACACACTCTCAATGTGGCTGCTCTAGGACTCGCTGAGCTTTATGCTGTTAATAAGGGACGCGCCCTCTCCACAATCGAGCTTTTTCGCTTCAAGCAAGCGGTCTTTCGCTGCGCCACACTCTTTGAACTGTACAAGGAATCTAAGGTTGTCAAAGCCAGCGGTAACCCCACCTCCCCTCAGGTCGCCAATACTGAGGACGAAGAGGAGGATGAAGACCCGCAATATGAGGATGTCGATGACGAAGAGATGAAGGAAAAAAATAAATATAGACCTAGAAATACGTTTTTATCTACATTCCCCCACCAGGAAGTCCTGGAGATGGACTGCGTGAGGGAATTCATGCATGGACTTGCTGAAGAAATCGCAGAATTAGTTGAAAATGGTGAGGGCGAGGAGAGGGAAGAAACTACCACTACCGTCTGCCAGGACCAACTGGCATTTATTTTGGGTGAATTTGGATTTGGTGTTAATATCAATATCACCAAAGCACCTTGCTCATGCTCACCCGCCACTACCTCAAACAGCGAGGATAATAATGACTCTAACGACCATAATGACGACAATACTAATACTGAAAACGCTAATACTACCTCATGCACCCTCAAAACCCCGCACCTCGCTGACTCCCTCCTCCTCCTTGGCCCTATCGCGCTTTTCCGCCTCCACACCGTCTCCAAAGCTCGCCCCCAACAAACTCACCTCCTCAAAGCAATCATCCATACTCTCGTTCCCACCCCAAATAAGCAGTGGGATATTTTCTGGGATGAGGCAATGCCATTCTGGTGTGGTTTGAGGGGAGTCTATGATGCGAATGAGGGGGATAGTGAGGACGTGAAGAAGGCGAAGGAGATGAAGATGCCAAAGGGGTGTAAATCGATCATGGATGTTATGGGGGTTAGGAAGTATGAGTTTGCGGTTTTTGATGAAGGGAGGCTGTTCCCCGATTTGGATAAATAGACTTTTAGACTTTTAGACTTCAGGTGCATATAGAAGGTTTTCAAGGGCCTTGGGTCGTGGTTTTCTTTTTGTTCCTGCTTGTTTTGCCAAAAAAAAAAGGTAGAGTTACACCTAATAAGCTGCTTTAGATCTCTATTACTTGTGTTTTTTTGTGGCTGGAAAAGGACAGGATAGGGATGGGGTTGTTAGAGATGTTGTTCAAATTTGATTATGCCATATCTAAGTATATGCTCCTTGTTTTTCGTATCAGGGTTTCCTTATAGATAGCCTTCAGATAAGCTTTTCTCATCAAGGCTCTTCATTCATACTTATTGTTTATTACCACACCATTTACACCACCAATTAACAAGCATCAGTGGTCCAGTGGTATGATGAATCGTTGCCATCGATTCGACCGGGGTTCGATTCCCCGCTGATGCAGAAACGAAACGAAACGTAGTGAGCGCAGCGCAGCTCAGAGCCCTCTTTTTTAATGTTTCATTTTTCGTACTTGATGGGTTGCTGTTGTTCCTACAATAACTTTGTTTTCCAAACTACACTTGGTGGAGCACGGCTTCCGGGTAGCCAAAGCAAAGCGCTATTATACTTGCATTAGAACCAAGTACGTGATGAACCAGAAATAACTTTGAGTTGAGTTTGGCGGGCAAGTTCAGGGTAACATCCCATCCCCCTCCCTCCCTCCCTCCCCCCGCCCTTGAAAAAATTCCTTAGCATACTTACTCCTCAGGAGGATAGATAGATACCCCCAGTGACCCATAGTATTTATTACAAGTAAAAATATACACTAACTACCAACGGCATGATGTATTGCTATGAGCCTTCTTCATCTCTACAATAAATCCAGCCCATGTTACCCTGAACCATACATGATAACCCATTATTTTATTTTTTTATTTTTTTCCACCCCACAACTCCAACTCCATCTTCTACGCATGGTCGGAGATTCATTCACACATTTGAAAAAAAAAAAAATAATAACCGTTTAGTTTCAAGTCTACCACTTAATAACTGGATATAGTCTTTACTTTACTTTACTTTACTTTACCCCCCCTTACGTAGACTTCAGAGTGTGCATAATATATGCATATACATGCCACGACATGACACGACACGATACGACACGACACGACACGACACGACACGAATAACCAAAACAGCAAAGACAGTCGAGTAAAACAGCAAATCGAAAAACCTGCAGAACCAGCCAAAACAAAAAAAAAGAAAAGAAAAGAAAAGAAAAGAAAAACCTAAAGGCCATTGAGTGTGAGTAAGCAAGCAGGCAAAGTATTCGATAATGCAGACAGATAGAGATCTACTTGAACGTATAAAGAACAACGGGGGGGGAAGGGAGGAAGGGTAAGTGGAAGTAGGAAAGGATAAAAAAGAAACAGAAGCCAATTGCAAAACACCGAAACGACCCATTTCTCCCATATCTCTCTAGCCCTTTCCCCGACCCACAACTTCCAACCTCCCCTCTCCCCTCCCTCTCTTACAAACTGAAAAAATCCCCCGAATCACCCCCCGCATCAATAAATGCACTAACATCATCATGAATCCTATCCAAATAAATATCTTCCAGATTCTGAAACACCATTCCTCCCTGTTCTTGCTGCTGTTGTTGTTGTTGCTGTTGCTGGGATGAATGTGGACTCTGATGGATTGGTAATGCCTGTTGCTGGGGGCGGTGGTGGAGTTGCTGTTG